>Ga0315282_10004510_pt1 | contig 24249 bp, 23 predicted proteins | sample YL17G07_20_MG_FD_203693 | JGI IMG/M metagenome (GOLD analysis project Ga0315282, IMG submission 203693) | Sediment microbial communities from Yellowstone Lake, YNP, Wyoming, USA - YL17G07_20 | ecosystem: Environmental > Aquatic > Freshwater > Lake > Sediment | place: USA: Wyoming | collected... | reverse complement strand
TGTTTATATTTTATCCGGCATCGAGGATATAATCAAAAAGCCCTTTTGAATCGCCATTGCCTGCGCAAATGCCCACTCAAAGTTCTCGTCTTGCGCTCAATTGTCAGCGCTTGAGCCGCGTGCTATCATCTGCCTGCTTATGTCTGATGCTCAAAACCAGGACCTGCAAAGGCTGCTCTATACCCTTCAGACTTACGACACTCCTCCCCGGGCGCGCGTTCCGTGGCTGAACCTGGTTTTGTTTCTGCTCACCATTTGTTCCACCATGTTTTTCGGCTCGTATAATGCCCATTACCCGGTCAACTGGCACGAATTCTTGGCCATGGTGAAATATCACCCGTCGGCTTTGGGAAGTTTTCTGCTCGACGGCCTGCCCTTCTCGGTGACCTTGATGGTGATTCTTCTCTCGCACGAGCTGGCGCATTATTTCTTCTCGCGGTATCACCAGGTGGCTTCGAGCCTGCCCTATTTCATACCGGCTCCCAACCTGATCGGCACTTTCGGCGCGGTTATCTTCATGAAGGGCAAAATCCGGGACCGGAGGGCGCTGCTGGACATCGGCGCCGCGGGTCCCCTGGCCGGATTCGTGGTCAGCCTGTTCGCGCTTTACATCGGGGTGAAGACCGCGGTCATGGTTCCGTTTGAGCAGACCCAGGGCATGGTGATGTTTATCCCCAACCGGGTGATTCACTGGGCCTTCCAGGTCTGGCTGCCTCCGGCCGGGCCGGACCAGGTAATTGTAAGTCCCATCCTGGATGCGGCCTGGGTGGGGTTCTTCGTGACCATGCTGAACCTTTTTCCCGTCGGCCAGCTTGACGGCGGCCACATCGCGTATGCGGTTCTGGGCAGGCACACGGCCTATTTGTCATGGGCGGTGTTAGTCGGTCTTGGGCTTATGGGCGCGGCGTCGTTTGTGGCGGGAATTTTCGGGAAGGTTTTTTTCTGGGAGGGCTGGCTCTTTTTTGCGATTTTTTCGCTGCTCCTGATGGGCCCGGCCGGGATTCGGCACCCGCCTCCGCTTTATCCCGAGGTCAGGCTGGACTGGGTTCGCTGGCTTTTTGCCCTGCTCACGCTCCTGGTTTTTCTCTTGTGCTTCACGCCCACGCCGTTTATGGTGACGGGCTAGGTTTGCTCTGCGAAATTTCGATTAATTTCTGGAAGTAGGTTATGACTTGGGGGTCTGACCAGTCCGCGGCTCCCGGGACCTGGTCCACCAGCCGTCCCTCCGGGTCAATGATGAAGCTGGCCGGGAGGTAATACACTCCGTATTTGGAGTGCGCAGCATTGTCCAGGTCAAAAAAAACCGGGAGCTTGAGCTGGCTTTCATCGAGGAACTGCTTTATCTGGTCTCGCGAGTCATCGGTTAGAGCGATGAGGGCAAAGGGCTTGCCGTTGAGCTGCTCGGACAGGCTTTCCAGGCTCTTCAATTCCATCAGGCAGGCCGGGCAGGACAGGGACCAGAAATTTATCAGCACGGCCTTGCCGCGGAAGTCGCGCAGGCGGAGCTTTTTGCCAAAAAGGTCGCTCATCTCGAATTCCGGGGCCATTTCGGTCTTCTGGTTCTGGTCCAGGGGCGAGAGATTTGGAATCTCCTTGATGCTCAAGGCTTGGCGGTTCCTGGAGAAGAGGACACCTCCGAGGAAAATCACGAACAGGCCGATGGGGATGAGCCATTTCAGGCGGGAGGATTTTTTCTCCGGCACAACCTGGTTTTCGCTCATCTCAAATTCTCTTTTCCAGATATTTCAGCGGGTCAACGGCCTCTTTGCCTGCTCGCACTTCAAAATGGAGATGCGGTCCTGAAGCCTTGCCGGTCTGTCCCAACTCGGCTATTTTCTGTCCTCTGCGGACAAAATCCCCCTCCTTCACCAGGTTCACCCGGTTGTGGGCGTAAACCGTGCTCAAGTTGCCGGCGTGTTTGATTACAATCATATTGCCGTATCCGTGAATCTTGTCGTCCGAGTATACAACCTTGCCGTCCGCGGCTGCGCAAATAGCTGTGCCGGGCTTGGCCGAGATGTCGATGCCTTCGTGGAATTGTCCGCTGCGGGTGCCGAAATCGGAAAAAATGACCCCTCCTTCAACCGGCCATTGCAGCTTGCCGAAGGCGCGGGTTGGAGTTTCGGGAGGGAAGACATCTGGCTGTTCCGGGTTGGGCTTGCGGCCGTTGAGCGGATGCTCAACCGTGTTTCCACCCGGAGACTGAAAAGGCTCCACGGTTTTGAGGGACGCGGCCCCGGGGATGAATACTTTTTGCCCAACTGAAATTTGCCTGGGATCGCTTATGCCATTGGCCCCGGCCACTTCTTCCATGTCCACGCCGTAGCTCTTGCAGATGCGCCACAGAGTTTGACCCGGTTCCACCGTGTGCCAGACCCCGCGGGCGCCGGCAGGAATTTTGTTCCCGGTTGAGCTCTGGCCGGGAATGCGGGAATTTCTCTTGCCCAACTGGTTCTGGTCCTTGACCGTGTCCTCGGTCTTTTTCTCCACGCAGGCAAAGACCAAGAGCATGCTCCCGAGCAAAAGCGGTCCCCAATTTTTGCCGACTGGCTTCATGGTTCTGCTCAATTTAATTTTCTCACTGACCGGCTTGAAAGCCAAACGCGGATTTGCCGCAAAAATTTGATGTAATGGTAAGAGCGACTTTAGTCGCGGCTCCTCTCATTTATCCCTTATATCCGTGCTCGCCGACCAGCTCCACAAAACGGAAGGGGCCTAGATAATCCTTGACCAGCTCCCCGCGCTTCTTCCGCACCCGATACATATTTTGCGAGCTACGGTCTCCGACCGGGAGCACCAGCCGGCCTCCCTCGGCAAGCTGCGCAATAAACGGCTCCGGGATTTCCGGCCCGGAAGCGGTCACCATAATCGCGCCATAGGGCGCGAATTCTTCCCATCCCAAAGTCCCGTCCCCGACCTTGACCCGGACATTTTTATAGCCCAGGTCCGCAAGTCTCTCCCGCGCAAGGTCCGCAAGCTCGGGGATGCGCTCGATGGAAAAAATTTCTTGCGCCAGCTCCGCAAGCACCGCGGCCTGGTACCCGGACCCGGTGCCGATCTCAAGCACGCGCTCATCGCCTTTAAGCTCAAGCGCCTCGGTCATAAAGGCCACGGTATAGGGCTGGCTGATGGTCTGGCCGTGGCCGATGACCAGGGGCGAATCGTCATAGGCCTGGTCAATAAGCGCCTCGGGCACGAAAAGATGGCGCGGCACTTTGGCCAGAGCCTTGAGCACGCGCTGGTCCGTGACCCCGCGCTCTTCGATCTGGTCCTTGACCATTCGCCTCCGCTTTTCCGGGCAGTCAATCATTTGAGGATTTTTTCCAGGTCAAGTTGTTTAAGTTCGCCAAGCAAGTCGTAGTCTGTGAAGTCGAGTTTAAGGGGAGTGATGGAAACAAAGCCCTCCTGCAGCGCAATGATGTCCGAGTCCGGGATGTTCTGCCCGCCGCAGACCTCGCCGTTCAGCCAATAATACTTGTTCCCGCGCGGGTCCTCCCGCTCCAGAACCTTGCCCTCGTAAATCCGTATTCCCTGCTGGGTGAAGCGGATGCCCTGGAGCCGGTCTTCGGCAAGATGTGGGAAGTTGACATTGAAGACCACGCGGTTCATGTAGTTCTGTTTGCAAACGAACTGCGCGAACTTGCGCGCGAAGCGCGCCGCGGGATGGTAGTCAATTTGCCGGTCAGGCTGGTATTCCACGGAAATGGCGAAAGCCGGGAGTCCCAGGATGCCGGCCTCGCGCGCGCCCGCGACCGTGCCGGAATAAAAAATGTCGCATCCGAGATTGGCCCCCCGGTTGATGCCGGAGATGACCAGGTCCGGCTTCCGCTTGAGCAAACCGTTCACCGCCAGGTTCACGCAGTCAACGCTCGTGCCGGAAACCGCCCTGAACCCGGGCTTGACCTCATAAGACCAGAGCGGCATGCGGAAGGTGATGGAATGGCTGGATGCGCTCCGCTCCCGGTCCGGGGCAAAAGCCTGGAGCTCAAACTCCTTGCCCAGCTCCCCGGCCAGGACCTCCAGACCCTCGGCCTCAATCCCGTCATCATTGGTCAGAAGGATGAACATTGAGACCTATTTTAACGACTGCCGCTCGATTCGGCAAACTTGAGCCGGCGCAAATGCTGTTCCCAGAATTGCTTTATGTTAAACTTAACCCGGCAGGAATATGGACGGAGAAAAAACATGAAGAAAGGCTTGGACCGTCGCTGGTTTTTGAAGACCGGCGCGGGAGCTTTTGCGGCCTATGCGGCAATGGCGCGGTCGGCCCGGGCCGAGAAGCTGAACCCGGCCTATCCCCTCCCGGACGAGCCGGTGACTGCGGAAGACTACCGCGTACTCAAGGAAAAGACCAAGGCGGTCTATGAGCGCAACCGGGTGAAGGTGGCGGAGGGCTATTTCCACATGCCGTCGCTGGGCAAATACAGCTCGCTTTTTGGATGGGACTCGGGCTGGCAGGTGGTCGCTATGACCCGGATTGACCCGGCCATCGCGGCCTCGGAGCTCGAAGTGCTGACCAGCCGGCAGTTGCCGAACGGCCGCATCTCCCATAACACGCGCTTCTCGCAACTGGAGAAGAAGCAGGCGAAGGGGCCGTGGTACAGCCGGTTAGTTCACAAGATGGGCGAGACCCAGTATGACGAGCAGGGCCGCTCCGCCATGATTGACCCGCCCTCTTACCTTCTGGCCGCGGAAAAAATTTTTCAGGCGACCAGGGACCGCGCCTGGCTCGACCGGATACTGCCCCGTCTGGAGAAATGCATCTCTTACCTCACCACGGAACGAGACCTGTTCGGAGACGGCCTGGTTTCCGTTATTCATCCGTGGGAAACCGGCACTGACTCGTCCTCGGCCTACGACAAGATTCTCCACCTCGACTTCCACACCCCGCTCGGCGCTCCCGCGCGCGGCCTTATGTACAACCGGATGCTCGCGTATAACGCCGAGTTCAATTGGGACCCCCAAGTGGCCAAGCAAAAGAACCGCTTCGTATTGGAGGACCTCACTTTCAATTCCATCACTATCCGCGGCATCCAGGCGGTGGCCAACTTGAATGAGCAGACCGGTGACAAGGACAAGGCTGCGGCATGGCGCGATAAGGCCGCAAAGATGTTAGCCGCCATTGACCGGGTCAACTGGGTCGAGAAGAGGGGCTGCTATTATTCGCGCTACGACGCCAAGAGTCCCAAGCTCGCCATGCGCACCACCTGCGCCTCGCTCTTGCCCATCCTTACCGGTCTGGTTTCCAGGGAGCGCGCCCAGCGCGTTATCCGCGAGCACCTTCTCAACCAGAAGCAGTTCTGGCTCTCCTATCTCGTCCCTTTCAACGCCGCGGATGAAATGAAGTATGACAAGGTTTTTCTGGAAGACCTGGTGCTCTGGCGCGGACACTGCATCTGGATAAATATGAATTACCTGCTTATGGAGGGCCTGCTCAATTACGGCCTCAAGCAAGAGGCGCGGGAACTGACGCGGCGCACCGCCAAGATGATTCGGCACGAGGGCTTATGGGAGTTCTATGATTACCGGAACGGCCAGGGCAAGGGCCAACCTTCATTCAATTGGCCGGGGTTGGTGCTGGAGATGATTCATAGGACCTGGCCGGAAGCCGCGGTCTAAAGGATATGACATCTAATACCGTTCTCGGTACACGGTGAAGGTGGGAAACACCAAATTCCCAATTCCTAACTCCTGATTCCTGATTAAGCTCCATGTCCCCGCCGCCTTTGAGTCCTAATCTAGATCTTAGCGCCTGCCCCCAAATTGGCCACTATCGACTTGACAAGCTCTCAAAAGAGTGCAATAATAGCACTAATAATAGTGCTAATAGAGTGTTTAGCTTGGCTGGCGTTGAGATGGAGCTTTCAAGGAGGCAGGGATGGTAAAGAGGAAAAAGGAAGCGGTCGGAAAGGTCACCATAAAAATTCCAAGGCCGCTTTACAAGAAGCTTTTGCTCATCATTGAAGGCTCGGGCTATAACTCGGTGACAGATTTTATCGTTTTTGTGCTGCGCGACCTGGTGGCGAGTTCGAGTCTGGCGGAGCAAACCAGCGAAGGCGAGGTCGATAAAATCAAGCAGCGTTTGAAAAACCTGGGGTACCTGTAATTCTTTCCAAGGAGAGGGAAAATGAAACGGAACAAACCAGCGGCAATTGTTCTCGCCATTATTTCACTTTTAATCTTTGCGGACGATGCCTGCGCGAAGAAGAAGGAGCAAGCCAAGGAGCCGGAAAAGCTATCCGGCAACATAATCATCTCCGGCGCGTTTGCGCTTTACCCCATGGCCGTGAAATGGGGTGATGAGTTCTCAAAGCTGAACCCGAATGTGGTGGTTGATGTTTCCGCAGGCGGGGCCGGCAAGGGCATGGCGGACGCGCTTGCGGGCGTGGTGGAGATCGGGATGGTCTCGCGTGAGATACACCCGGAAGAAATCAGTAAGGGCGCTTTTTATGTTGCGGTAGCCAAGGATGCGGTAGTGGTGACGGTCAACGAAAAAAATCCCACACTGAAAGAGCTGCAGGCCAAAGGGCTTAAGAAAGAAGCTTTCATCGACATCTGGATTACGGGCAAGGCCAAGACCTGGTGGGAGGTGCTGGATGCGGCCAAACCTTTTGCGCTCAATGTTTACACGCGCTCGGATGCGTGCGGCGCTGCCGAGGTCTGGGCCGGATATTTGGGCAAAAAGCAGCAGGAGGACTTGCTGGGGGTTGGAGTTTTCGGGGACCCGGGCATTGCCCAGGCGGTCAAGCTGGACGAGATGGGCATCGGGTATAACAACATCAACTTTGCCTATGACCTCAAAACCAAGAAGCCGGTAGCCGGACTGGCGGTGGTGCCGATTGATTTGAACGGGAACCGGAAGATTGATGTGGAGGAAAATTTTTACGAGACCCTGGACCAGATCGACAAGGCCATTGCCGAAGGCCGGTATCCGTCGCCTCCGGCGCGTGAGTTGTATTTCGTGACCAAGGGCAAGCCCGCGAAAAAACAGGTGCTGGCATTCCTGAAATGGGTTCTGACCGACGGCCAGAAATTCGTGGCCGAGACCGGATATGTCCCGTTGAGCGCGGCCAAGCTCGAAACCGAACTGTCCAAGCTGCAGCCGCCGGCGCCGGCTCAAACGCCCAAAAAATAAAAATGGTTGCCAAGGTCGCGCGCCCAGAAAAATGAGCAGACTGCTCAAAGATAAGGCTGCGGAAAAGTCGATGATGGCGCTCACCGCCTGCGTTGGGCTGCTTCTATTCCTCATGGTCGCGGCCCTGCTTTACAAGTCCTGGCCCATTTTAGCGAGCAAGCCTTTGGCCGACCTGGTCCTGGGCCGGAGCTGGAGCCCGCTGCGCGGCTGTTTCGGCTTTTTGCCCTTCATTATGGGCACGCTCTGGGTGACCGGAGTATCGATCATCATCGCGGTTCCAGTCTGCCTGCTCGCTTCCATCTTCCTCTCCGAATACAGCCCGGCCTGGCTCAAGGACCTGGCCAGGCCGCCCATCGATTTGCTCGCGGGAATTCCCTCGGTGGTTTACGGGGTGTGGGGCGTGATTGTGGTGGTGCCTTTCATCAAAAACCATGTCGGCCCTCTGTTCAAAAGTTCCACCACCGGCTACTGCGTTCTTGCCGGAGGAGTGGTGCTCGCAATCATGATTTTCCCGGTGATAATTCATATCTCGCTGGAGGTGCTGGCCGCAGTCAAGTTTGAAGTGCGCGAAGTCTCGCTCGCGCTCGGGGCCACGCGCTGGCAGACCGTTAAGCACGCGGTGCTGCGCAAGGCCCTTCCCGGAATTATCGCCGCAGTGATGCTCGGTCTTTCCCGCGCCTTCGGCGAGACCATGGCCGTGCTCATGGTCACGGGCAATGTGGCGCGGCTGCCGCGGTCGGTTTTGGAGCCGGCCTACGCCCTGCCCGCGCTCATCGCCAACAACTACGGAGAGATGCTCTCGATCCCGCTTTATGATTCCGCGCTCCTGCTCGCGTCCCTCATCCTGCTCCTGGTCACCCTGGTCTTCAACATCATCTCGCAGGGGATATTGGCGCGTCTGGAGAGGAGGGTGGCCTGATGGACCGTCGGCGTTTGGAGGAAAAATTTTTTCAAGGCTTGATGGTCATATCCAGCCTGGCCATTTTCGCAAGCCTGGTGCTGATTCTCGCGGACATCCTGGTCAAGGGTGTTCCGGCCATGAGCTGGGCCATGCTCACGCAGGTTCCGCGCGGCGGCTTTTACCAGGGCAAGGCTGGGGGCGTGCTCAACGCGATTGTGGGGTCTGCGGCGCTTGGTTGCGGAGCCTCGGCACTTGCCTTTTTTTTCAGCCTGCCGGTGGTTCTTTATTTGAATGTTTATCTCAAGCCGCGGTCCCGGTTCAGCGTCTTCATCCGTTTTTCTCTGGATGTTTTGTGGGGAATTCCGTCCATCGTCTACGGCGCGTTCGGCTTCACCGTGATGCTTTTCTTCGGCCTGCGCGCGTCTTTGCTCGGAGGAATCATCGCGGTGTCCCTGCTGGTCTTCCCGATTATGAGCCGGGCCATGGACGAGGTGGTCAAGATGGTGCCGTCGGAGCTGCTGGAGACCTCGTATTCGCTCGGCACCACGCGGCTGGAGGCTGCGCTCAAGGTGGTTCTGCGGCAGGCCCTGCCCGGGATACTGACCGCGGCGCTGATCGCATTCGGGAGGGGAATCGGCGACGCGGCCTCGGTGATTTTCACCGCGGGTTTCAGCGACTACATTTCCTTCTCGCTCTTCCGTCCCGTGGCCACACTGCCGCTGGCCATTTTCTACCAGCTGGGAACGCCTTATCCTGAAGTGCAGGACCGGGCCTACGCCTCCTCGCTCATCCTGACCATGCTCATCGTGCTTATCAGCGTGCTCGCCCGCCTGCTCACCCGGCGGTATAAGAGTTTTGTTGTAAAGTAGGTGCCAGATGAGTTTCAAGAGCCACATAGTTGTCAAAGACCTGGAGGTTTTCTACGGCGGCACGCAGGCGCTCAAGAAGGTCAATGCCGTGGTGCCGGAGAAAAAAATCACGGTGATTATCGGCCCCTCCGGCTGCGGCAAGACCACTCTGCTCAAATCTTTCAACCGTCTGATTGATTTGGCGGAGGATGTGAGGTTCTCGGGCGAGATTCTGGTGGACGGAAAAAACATCCTGGCCCCGGAGGTAGAGCTGACCGCGATTCGCAAAAAAATGGGGCTGCTCTCGCAAAAGCCCACGCCCCTGCCCATGTCCATCTATGACAATGTGGCCTACGGGCCTCGCATCCATGGAATCAAGAAGCGCAAAGAGCTGGACAAAATCGTGGAATATCATCTCAAGGAAGTGGGCTTGTGGGAAGAGGTTGAGTCAAGACTGGATGAGCCGGCCTCCAGACTCTCGGTGGGTCAGCAGCAGCGGCTCTGCCTGGCAAGGGGCCTGGCGGTGGAGCCGGAAATAATCCTCGGCGACGAGCCGACCTCGGCGCTGGACCCGCTGTCGAGCAAGCGGATTGAGGAAAAATTTCTGGTGCTCAAGGACAAATACACCATCGTGATTGTAACCCACATTTTACGCCAGGCCAGACGGCTCGCGGATTATGTCATATTCCTTTATTTCGGCGAGGTCATCGAGCACGGCCCGGCCGAACAGATCTTTGAAAATCCCAGACAAGAACTGACCAGGGAATACATCAAGGGCATCATCAGCTGACCCCGCGTTAAACCTGGAAACCGCCACTAAGCTTGACGTCCTGACTATAAAGTGTATACTTTAAGTGTGCAGTTCTATTAACAAGGGGGAAGACGAAATCATGAAGGTGTCGGCGCTTGAGCTGCGGCGTAGCATGAAAGAAGTCCTGCGCGCTCTTAACAACAATGAGAAGGTGGCCATTTTTTACCGGGGCAAGCAAAAGGGCGTGATTTATCCTGCGGCGGGGAAAAAAAGGCGTCGCCGGCCGGTAGCGGAGCATCCTGCGTTCGGCATCTGGAAGGACCATAAAGATTGGCGGAATGTGGCAGAGGCCATCCGGAAAATGAGGCAAGGCCGGGTCAATGCTTTTTGACACGGATGTTCTGGTCTGGGCGCTTCGCGGCAACCGTAAGGCCGGCCGGGTCATCGATGCCGCGGACGACCGCCAGATATCGATCATCAATTACATGGAACTTTTGCAAGGAGCGCGCAACAAGAGCGAGCTTAAAACCATCCAAAATTTCCTCATCGAATACTTCGCGCCGGTGCTGCCGCTCAACGAAAGCATCGGTCACCGCGCGCTTGTTTATCTCGAAGAATACGGCCTCCAGTCCGGGTTGTGCGTGGCTGACGCCCTGATCGCGGCCACGGCCGTGGAAAATCGATTGACCCTCTGCACCGCCAACCAGAAACATTACAAGGTTATTGCTGACCTCGCGCTGCGGATTTTCCGTCCCTGAAATCGACAGAGCCTCGCTTCCTACTGTCGAATCGACTTGACAGACTTTTAGAAAACCGTTAAGTTATAACTGCGCCTGGGTGGAGACGCTTCGCGACTCGTTCAGGGCTTTCGAGCCCTGACCCAGACGCATTTTTTTGGAGGTTGTTTCATAACCGGTTTTTTAAAAAAATTGTCCAATAATATCAATATGTTAGAAATGGGCCAAAAGGGTTATGAAATAGTCTCTAAGTACAAGAACAAAGAAGAGCTCCAAGCCATCAAGAAAAGATATGATAAAACTGCCCCCTATGTCCACCTGACTTTTAATGAACGCAGAGAGTTGATAAAGAGCATCCTCCAGAAGGTAGCGGGGTGGGACGAATGCAGGCTTTTTGCGCAAGCCGTCCCGAAGGCTGAATTCTTCAAAAAATATCCCCAATTGGACCTTTTCGAGAATTCTTTCGCTGACATTGTGTCCCGTTTTGAGCATTTCCTGGAAAACCGGGGGCGTTCGCTCAAAACAAGCTTTCATGGTCTGTTGGTTCAGGACAATAATCCGACTGTAGCCAAGAAGCTGACTGCGGTTATGCGCAAATTCCACAGGCAAGGCACGGTATGTACTTAAAATCGACCATATTGTTGAGACGCCCTTTTTTGTTGACAGCCAGCTCACAAGCATGGTCCAAGTGGCGGATGCGGTGGCGTATGTGACAAGACGCTATTTCGATAATCAGGAACAAGAACTCTTCAATATCATTTACCCTAAATTCGACAGGGCGGGGAAAAAACTTGTCGGAATAAGACATTATCCCGCTGCGCCAGATTGTGGATGTCTGGTATGCAACGAATTGCGAGAGCCTTGAGAAAAAACATGGTATAGAGGGACTCCCAATATATTAAAAAGGAAGGTTCCATGAAGTTAGGACGAAGAGATTTCTTGAAGAGCTCGGCGCTGGGCGCGGCCATGGTCGCGGGCGGCAAGTCGGAATATTCCAAGGGCGACCCGAAGCTCAAGGTTCCGATTCCGGACGAGCCGGTGACGCGGGAAGATTTTCAGGCGCTCAAGAAGATGGCGGATGATGTTTTCAACCAGGACGCCGTGAATATGCAGGGCTATACCTTCCATATGCCTTCTTTCGGGTCCTACCCCTCGCTCTTCGCCTGGGATTCAGGTTGGATCGCCATGGGCATGAACCAGCTTGACCCTCAAATCGCCGGCTCGGAAATCGAGTTCCTCCTGCTCCAGCAGATGCCGGATGGGCGCGTGCCGCACGAGGTGGCGTTCAAGGACATCGAGGTCAAGGAGAACCTCAAGACCAGGCTCGGCCGGGTCATCAGCCGGAACCAGTTTGAGAGCCAGGATTCGAAACTAATCTCGGTGCAGATGGACCCGCCCAGCTTCATCGTGGCTGCGGAAAAAATATTTGCCAGGACCAAGGACAAGGCGTGGCTGGCTCGGTGCCTGCCGCGGATGGAGCGGTGTCTGGAATTTCTCACGGTCAAGCGGGACCTGTTCAAGGACGGCCTGGTCGCCATTGTTCATCCCTGGGAATCGGGCACGGATTCCTCGCCGGCATACGATGAGATCATACCCATCAGCTACAAGACCCCGTTCGGCGCGCCCTATCGCGTTTTCTTGTATCCACAGATGTTTGACCGGTTCAAACAGTTGCGCTACGACCTCGGAAAAATCGCGGAGGACAATCGCTTCATCGTTGAGGACTTGACCGTCATATCCATCACCATTCGCGCGGTTCTTTCCGTCGCCGAATTGAATGAGTCCCTGGGCAACACGGACAAGGCCAAGGCCTATCGCAGCCAGGCGCAGAAAATGATGGACGCGGTTGACGCCGAGATGTGGGATGAAAAGGCTGGATGCTATTTGATTCGCTACGACCTCAAGAATCCCAAGCTGTCCAAGCGCGTCACCTGCGCATCGCTTCTTCCGCTCTGGAGCGGCCTGGTCAGGAAGGACCGCGCGGAGAGAATCATCCACGACTATGTGCTTAATCCCCAAAAGTTCTGGCTCAAATATGTTTTCCCTTTCAATCCCGCAGACGATATGGAGCATGATAAAATTTACGGCGAGGACCTCATGCTCTGGCGCGGCCATTGCATCTGGACCAATATGAACCTGATGATGACCGAGGCGCTCCTTGCCTGCGGATACAAAAACGAGGCGCGCGAGCTGACCCGGCGGAGCGCCAAGATGATTCGGCACGAGGGGTTCCGCGAATTTTACGACTTCCGGAACGGCCAGGGCCGGCGAGCCTATACCTTCGGCTGGCCCGGAGTGGTGCTGGACATGGTCACGCAGACCTGGCCGGAAGCAATTACATAGGGCGACCCCTGGGGTCGCCCGTACGGCCCTGGACCAAAGCCTAAAAACTTACAAGGATTCTTCCAGGAAGCATACGGCTTTTTGCGACGAGGGGTCTGCCACGACCCGGGCGCATCTGCCGCGGCTTCGGCTAGAAACATCAATGAGCTTGATGAACCGCTCGAACTTTCCAGCATCAGGCAGGAGCTGGCAAAGCATGTTAGGCGCGGTCTCGAAAAATTCCTTGTTGAACTCGGCTTCCTTGTCATCAGGATAAACCGGCAGGTAAATAATCTGGTCTTCCACCAGGTCCTGGAAAAAATGCGTGCCGTAAGAGACCTCGGGGATGTGGCCGGCTTCCTCCCGAGCTATCTCCACCAGCGCGGCCGCGTTGTCAATATCCGCATAGGTGACATTGACTCCCAGGTTCAAATCATTGGAGCCCCATCTGCCCGGGCCCATCATTATGATTTTTTTCGAGGCGACCAGGGGATGCTTGTTGATTTTGCCCACCACCCTTCCGAGCGATTTCTTCAACTCCACATCTTCAATCTCGGCATAGCCCTTGGGGTCGATATATAGAATGTGGCAGATGTCCCGGACCACGCCGCCGTTGACCATCCTGCCGGAGCGGAAAAGGACTTTTTCCGGCGCGATATTTTCCGGCATGGTGATGGCTCCCTCCACGCCCGGGATTTTCATGGGACGGCACTGGAGGAGGTTGAGCCTGATGTTGCCCGCGGCGTCCGCGAACGCGGTGAATTCCGTGTCAATGGGATGGCCGTAAGCCGCCTCCAGCCTGGCAAGCATCTCCCCGACCTTCTTCACAAAGCTGGTTCGGCTGATCAGGTTGTTGAAAGTGAGCACCAGGTCGTGCGCCGGACAATTGAGCAGGCTGGTGTATGGGTCCTCAAGATAGGTCTCCTTGAACATGGACACGAAAAAAAACAGGCCCGGATAGTCGCAGCCTTCGAGTATCTCGTTCATGCCGAGGGTAAGGAACTCGTTCTTCTTGAGGTCCAGGAGGTCAACATTGCGCTGGGAATATTTGGCGACCTTGGCTCCGATCTCGGGCCGAAGCTGGGGATGGCTCACCGCAATCATCCTGGGGTAGTCTCCGCCCACGCGGTTGACCGCGGCGGTTCCCAGGCCGAACACCATCCGGATGATGCCCCGCTTGGGTTCAATCCGGTCGTTCCAGACATAGAGGTTTCTGGAAAAGGCCACGCCGGCCAGGGGCGGGAAAAAATAATTCTTGTAAGGCATCCCGGAAACGCGCTGCACCAGGATGGCCATCTGCTCGTCCTTGTCTCCCAAGCCGCGCCGGCAGCGGTAGGAAAGCGCGTCCGGGTTGAGCGCACTCGCGTACACCAGTTTGACCGCGCGGAGGAAAACTCTAAGCCTTTCTTCCGGGCTGCCCTGGTTGGCGCAGAACTCGGACCGGTATTTTCCGGCAAAGGCGTTCCCAAAACTGTCTTCCAGGAGCGAGCTCGAGCGGGCAATGATGGGCGCCTGCCCGAAATAATCAATCATATACCGGAACTGCTCCATTATTTCCTCCGGGAAATTCCCCGCGAGGAACCTCCGCTCCACCTCATCAAACTCCTCGTGCGAGATCTGGCAGTTGCGCGTGAGCTGGAGCCTAAGCCGGAACAGGTCGTTGTTGACGAGGAAGGTGAAGAAGACATCCGAGCCGATGTAGAAGGAATCGTGCTCGTCAAGGACCTGGGAGAAGTCCGTTTCCCCTTTCTGCTTGAGCAAAATGGCGCGCGCGATGACCATGCCCGCGGCCTTGCCGCCGATTCGGCCGGAACCGATCATCCGGCTCCGGATGTAAAACAGGTCCTGCAGGCTCAAATACCGGTCCGCGAGCCGGCTCAAGTTGGGGTCGTTGCCCACCAGCATCCGGCAAAGCTCCTGCTTCAGGGCGATTATTTCCGTGTCCGCCTCGTCCAATTCACCTTTCGATTCCTGGTATTGCATCAGCCGGGCGTAAACGCTTTCCCACGGAGCAATCGAGTGTGTGTTCAATCCGAGCGGGTGCTTGTGCGCGTAGGACAGCACCGCGCTGGCGTCTCCGCTCTGGGAAACCGGGGTGATGGCATTGTCATCGACCACATGGGGCAGGAACATGGTGCTCGCGTATCGCTGCCAGACTTTCAGCGGCTGGATGTAAAGCTGGTCTTTGGCGCGGTAGGCCGCGAGCAAAAGCTGGGTGGTGGACTTGATGCGGTCGATCACGCCGTGGCTGTGCTTGCCGCGGGTGAGCGCGAAATAAGTCACGGTGTCGAGCTCGTAGAGGAACGGGCAGGTCAGCTGGAAAAAATTCGTGAGCAGCTCATCAGTCGCCCAGTCAAAGACCAGGGCGGAAAGATTGTCAAAGACATAGAATACCTCTCGGCCATGGTCTTCAATTATTTTGTGAACCGCGGAGCTGAACACATCAAATCCCGGGCCGGGGTCCAACTTGACAATCTCCAGGCCGGGCATCGGCTGGAGAACAGGCTCGTGCGGAGCAAAGCGCATGTAAACAACCTTCCGTTTGTCCTGCAAGGCCTGCCGGACAAAAGGCTCGGCAAAATATTTGTAATCATCGAGCTGGTCAACCTGCCACACGACATTGTCGCCGAGTTGCAGCCCCTTGAGAACATTGTCCAGCGGGGTTATCCCGCTCTTCACGGTTCTTGACTTGCTCTGTTCCATGCTGCCGGCTTGGCTCATTTCCCCTTGCGCAAGAGCTTGGCCATGGTCTCGCCGCCGTTGATGAGGTAAAGCAAGGGCATGGGCCGGTCCGTCCCCTCGATGAATTCCGGACGGCTGGCCCAAGGCGCCACCGACAGGACATTGGCCAGGTCCATCCAGTATTCAAGCCTTGCCGGCTTGAGCCTCCAGGTCATGTGGAAATGATTGGCCGGGGCATACTGCTTGTATTCCAGCATGGAGGCGTATTTCGGCACCACGAAAGTGTGCGGCCAGGTTGAGGTGGACGCCCGGCAGACCGCGGCCGCAAGCTCGCCCGGAAGGTCCACGGTCACTGCCTCATCCCACACCAGGCTGAACATGCCGGTGAGCGCGCTGAACGCGAGCCGTCCCGCGATTCCGGAAATGCCTCCGGGGGTGAGGAAGCTGACGGAATTGCCCAGACCCGGGAAATAAGCCTTGTCCGCCAGCGGCATGGATATTCGCTTCAGCAGTTCTGCGGGCTGCTCTCCCGGTCTTCCGGCCCAGTCCAGGCTGGCCGAGCCGGAATTGTCTCCGTCAACCAGGCCCTTGCGCTCCCATAAAGATTTGCCCTTCAGGCCTTTGAGACCCAGCTTCTTCACCAGCTCCTTCAACTCCCATGCTTCCCAGACCTTGCGGAAGTCCATGAACAGCGGAGGCTCTCCGCCGGACAGCCAGGTGAAAAAGAGCATGGTGAGAAGCCCTTGCGCATCCGCCTCGGTCGCGTAAGGCATGACCGGCTTCTTGCCGGTGTGGTCAAAGGTCGAGTTGAACAGGCTCTCCATAATATCCGCCACCGGCAGCGGAAGGCCGCGCTTGTCCGAGCCCCATTCCAGCTGGCTCATGAACCCGCCGCCAACCGCGTCCAGCTCGGCCATCAGCTCGCGGATAATCAGATACATGGCCAGGCTCTGGTTCATGCGCTCGGAATCAGCGGCTGAATTTATTTCCAGCCGCTTGCCCAGATGCCGGTCAATCCAGCCGCGCAGGGATTTCAACTCGGTCCGGGAGTAGGCGCCCTTGTTGAGCATGTCCGCGAGCAGCTTCATATCCAGCCGGGTTATCTCGATGCCAAAGGCGCTGCGCGTCTCCAGCACATGCGCGAGTGCGGTCTCCATGCCCATGGAATCGTGCCCGAAGATAACTACCCGCCTGCCCTTAAGCCCGAGATAAGTGAGCGCGGCATAGCACCAGTCAACCAGGGACTCGGCCGTGGTCTCGCTCATCTTGGGATTCAAGCCCTCATCCGGCCAGTTGCCGACATTGATGTGGCAGAGCCTTCCGCTTTGCGCGAGCGCGCCGGAGGCCGCGTGCGTGAAGACCACCCCGGGCTTGGGACCGGAATTGCCGCAGGTCAGATTCAGGGGCGTGTCCTTGGGAAAATGAGCGAGCAGGGATAGAAGACCGAGCTGCGGAAACGCCCAGGTGTCGGGCGCGCACACGATGATGCCCACGCCTTCAGCCTTGAACGCCCGCGCCACCTGGTCGGCCTGGGATTCGCCGTCAACCAGAAGATCTGACCAGACCACCCGCACGCTCCTCCCGTCCGGCATCCGCAGATGCCTGGCAATGACCTCCGCGGTCATAGCCACGATGTTCCGGGCGCGCCGGCGCGAAGCCTGGTCAATCCTGGGGTCGCAGGTGGCGAACACGCCGAGCACCGGCGCCCTGCCCTTGCCGGTCTGGCCTTTGCCTATTTTTTCCGCCCGTGCCATTGAGAGCTCCCAATTGGGACTTTACAATAATTTTTACCATACCGCTACTTCTTGCGCCAACCGATGCGTTGCGGATGCCGAGGTGGCCTACGAATCTCGATGGTTTTTCGCTTCCGGGTTCACGCACCAGGCCGGAATTTTTCCGGCCAGGCCCAAAAGCAGGTTTTGCGCGGCCATACCCGCCATTTTATTCCGCGTCTCAAAAGACGCGCTTCCGAGATGGGGCGCGAGCAGCGCATTGTCCAGCTTTGCAAGCCCGGGAGCGAGTCTTGGCTCATGCTCATAGACATCAAGGCCGGCGCCGGCAATCTTTTTTTCCCGCAGAGCCTTGACCAGCGCCTTCTCATCCACCACCGGCCCGCGCGCAACATTGAGCAGATACGCGCCCGGCTTCATCATAGCCAATTCTTTACTGCCAATCAGATGCCAGGTCTCCCTGGTCAGCGGGCAGTGGAGCGTGATGAAATCAGAGACGCGGATAAGTTCCCGCAAAGCAACATAACGGGCGCCAAGCTCATGCTCATCCGAAGGCGCCAAACGCCTGGTGTCATGGTAGATAATTTTCATCCCGAAACCCCGGGCGCGCCTGGCAACCGCCTGGCCAATCCTGCCCATGCCCACGACCCCGATGATGCGTCCTGAAAAATCCGCGCCAAGCAGCAGGGTCGGAGACCAGCCGGTGAATTTTTCCCCCCGCATCATCCGGTCGCCTTGCGCGATTCTCCGCGCCAGCGCGAGCATGACCGCCCAGGTGAGGTCCGCAGTCGCCTCGGTGAGCACCCCTGGGGTATTGCCCACGAAAATCCCGCGGGCCGTAGCCTCCGCCACATCGATGTTGTCAAAACCCACGGCCATGGTGGAAATGACCTTGAGCTTCGGGCCGGCCGCTCGCATGACGGCTCGGTCAATTTTGTCGGTGAGCAGGCACAGGATTCCCTCAACCCCTTTGGCCTTTTCGCGCAAAGTCTGCGCAGGGACCGGTTTGTCCTTGTCCCAGAGCCTGATTTTGCATTTCCTCCCCAAAAGCTCCATCCCCGGCTCGGGAATTTTGCGCGTAATAAAAATTAGCGGCCCCATCATCGCCTCCCTGGCAGGATATTATAATGCGCAAACCCGGGTTCGGGAAACGGATAAGAGCATTACCTCTCACTTCCCTCGCGCATAATTTGCTTTGAACTCCGGGCGGGTATATAAATTGATAAAAGCGAAAAAAGGAAATTTATGCGCCGTTTAGCCATTTTTTTGGTCTGCCTTGCCGCAGTTTCCAGTCTTCTTTCCTGCAAAAAAAGCGAGCAGGAGGAGAGGAGGAAAAAGGGCATTATTGCGGTTATTCCCAAAGGCTCGACCAGTGAATTCTGGAAAACGGTTCATGCCGGCGCGCTCAAGGCCGGGGACGAGCTTGGGGTTCAGGTGATCTGGAAAGGGCCGATTAAGGAGGATGACCGGGAGGCGCAGATCAAGGTGGTTGAGGATTTTATTTCCCGCGGCGTGTCCGGGATTGTTCTGGCGCCTCTGGATAATACGGCCCTGCGCGCTTCGGTGCATGACGCGGTCAATTCCGGCATACCCGTGGTGATTATTGACTCCGGGCTTAAGAGCGATGATTACACTTCATTTGTGGCCACTGATAATTACCAGGGGGGACGCATCGCCGGCGAGCGGCTGGCCAATCTCATCAACGGCCAGGGCAAGGTGGTTCTGCTGCGTTACGAGGAAGGCTCGGCGAGCACTTCGGAGCGTGAACAGGGATTCCTGGACTCGCTCAAGGAGAACCAAGCTGTAGAGGTTGTCAGCAGCAACCAGTATGGCGGGGTGACCACCGAGAGCGCATATCAAGCGAGCGAGAACTTGCTTTCCCGGCTTAAGGCCCCGGACAATTCCCTGTCCATCCAGGGTATTTTCTGCCCGAACGAATCCACCTCTTTCGGCATGCTGCGCGCCTTGCAGGAAGGCGGCTGGGCCGGCAAAGTGAGATACATCGGCTTTGACAGCTCGGCCAACCTGGTCAAGGGTTTAAGGGATGGACAAATCGATGCCCTGGTCCTGCAGAATCCTTTTGTGATGGGATACCTCGGAGTCAAGACCATGGTGGAGCATCTTTCGGGAAAGCCCGTGGCCAAAAGAATCGATACCGGGGTAACCCTGGTCACGCGCGATAATATGAACAATCCCGAGACCAAGAAACTTTTGAACCCAGACTTGAAAGTATGGCTGGGCGAGTAGCTTCAAGCGGCTCCGCGCATAGGCTTTTCATGCGCGGAGTGCGCAAGCAGTTCGGCGCAACCGTGGCGCTTCAGGGAGTTGAGCTTGCGGTGAAGGCCGGAGAGGTCCACGCCCTGATTGGCGAAAACGGCGCCGGCAAAAGCACGCTTATGAAAATTCTCTCCGGCGCCATCCCCGCGGACCAAGGCGAGATGTCCCTGGACGACAATCTTTTCCAGCCTAAAAATCCCCTGGAGGCTCGGCGCGCGGGCGTGGCCATGATTTACCAGGAGCTTTCGCTAGCGCCCCATCTTTCGGTTGAGGACAACATTGTGCTGGGGATGGAGCCTTCGCGGCTGGGATTGGTCAAAGGGAAGGAAGTTCGTGAAAAGGCCCGGGAAGCGCTTGCGCAGTTTGAACATCCGGAGATCAGTCCCGAGGCGAGAGTTGCGGATTTGTCAGTTGCGGCCCAGCAGCTGGTTGAGATCGCCCGCGGCCTGGTCATCGGCTGCCGGGTGCTGGTCCTGGACGAGCCGACCAGCTCGCTCACCCGGAAAGACATCTCCAAGCTTTTCGAAATCATCAACCGGCTCAAGTCCCAGGGTCTGGCTATTGTCTACATCTCGCATTTCCTGGAGGAGGTTAAGCAGATATCGGACCGCTTTACGGTTCTGCGCGACGGCAAGGTCGCGGGCCAGGGCGAGACCGCGGCGACCAGCATCAACGAGCTCGTGCGCATGATGGTCGGCAGACAGATTGAGCAGCTTTATCCGCGCTCGCAGCGGGCGAGGCGGGAGCCTGTCCTGGAAATCAAGGAACTCGCGGGATGGAACCGCCTGGAATCCGCGAGCCTCGTGCTTCATCGCGGAGAGGTGCTCGGAATCGCCGGCCTGGTGGCCGCGGGAAGAACTGACCTGCTCCGCACCCTGTTCGGCCTGGAGCGCGTGCGCCAAGGAGAGCTTAAGGTTGCCGCTTATCTTGGCCCGGCCTCTCCAGCCCGGCGATGGCAACAGGGCATGGGCATGCTAAGCGAAAACCGCGGCGGGGAGGGACTGGCGCTGTCCTTGAGCCTGGCTGACAACCTCACCTTGTCGCGCCTTTCCGGGTTCGGCCCCGCAGGAATTCTTTTTCCCTCCCGCCAGAACCGCGCAACCCAAAAATGGATTGATGAGCTTGACATCCGCTCCCAGGGACCGGAGCAGAGGGCCGCGGAACTCTCCGGCGGCAACCAGCAGAAAGTGGCCCTGGCCCGGCTGCTGCATCACGATGTGGACATCCTGCTTTTGGACGAGCCTACGCGAGGGATAGATGTCGCAAGCAAGGCGCAGATTTACCAGCTAATCGACAAGCTGGTCTCTGAAGGCGGAAAGCCCAAGGCCATTCTCCTGGTGAGCAGCTATTTCCCGGAGCTTCTGGGCATTTGCGACCGGATTGCCGTGATGTGCCGGGGCAGATTGGCCGCAGCGCATGCGGCCTCCGAGGTTAACGAGCATGAGCTTATGCTCGAAGCCACCGGACAGGTCGAGGCGGTCTGATGGGAAAATCCGGGGCAGGCGCCAAAACTTTCCGAATCCGGAAATGGGTCAACCTGCTCGGGCCGATTGCAGGCTTGATCTTCGTCTATTTGCTCTTCGCAGCCATCGGCCCGGAGAGCTTCCACTCGGCCAGGAATCTCGAGACCATCGCGCGCCAGACCGCCATCACCGGCACCGCGGCCCTGGGAATGACCCTGGTGATTATTTCCGCGGGCATTGACCTCTCGGTCGGCTCCATCATCGCCCTGGCCACAATCGTGGTTGCGCTTCTGCTCCGCGCCAATGTCAGCCCGCTGCTCGCGGCTTTGGGCGGGATTCTGGCCGGAGCGCTCTGCGGGATGATGAACGGAGCGCTTATTACGCGGCTCAAGGTCGTGCCTTTCATCGTCACCCTGGGCACGCTCCTTATCGTGCGCGGAGCAGCCAAGGGTCTGGCCCGGGAGCAGAAAATGGACGCGCCCTTAAGCTGGCTCAACAACCTTCTCGCCGCGCTCAAGCCGGAACAAAAATGGATGGTGCTTCCTCCAGGCGTCTGGAGCATGGTCATCTTTGCCATCATCATCTGGATGGTGCTTCGCTACACCGTGCTTGGAAGGCACATCTTTGCGGTCGGCTCCAACGAAAGCACGGCGCGGCTCTGCGGAATCGCGGTGGACCGGGTTAAAGTGATGGTCTATGCTTTGAGCGGACTTTTCGCCGGCCTGGCCGGCCTGATGCAATTCTCCAGGCTGACCATCGGCGACCCCACGGTGGCGCTCGGACAGGAGCTGGATGTGATTGCCGCAGTGGTGATTGGAGGCGGAAGCCTTAGCGGAGGCGAAGGCTCAATTCTCGGCTCCATGGTGGGCGCCCTGATTATGACCGTGATCCGCTCGGGCTGCTCGCAGATGGGGCTGCCCAACTGGGTGCAGGAGATAGTGACCGGAGCGATAATCGTTGCCGCAGTCGCGCTGGACCGTCTGCGCCGGAGGCGAATATCATAGAGCTCGTTGTTTTATTGAGCCTCCTCCCCCTCAATTTACCAATTGCTAAATTCAAGATTTTTGTGCTAATTTGAAATAGTGCTTTTAAAAAAAGGGGAGGGCTGACTGATGAAAAAACTGCCGGGCGCCTGGCGCATTGCCTTGATTTCCACGCTCCTTTCGGCTTGGCTCCTGCCGCTTAAGGCGCACTCTGAAAATTTATGCGTCCAGCCGGTCAAGACCGGGTCGGGCATGCTCAAGGGCATAAGCGAGAAGAATAACAAGACTTGCGTCTGGCGCGGAATTCCTTACGCGGCTCCTCCGGTGGGAGAGCTGCGCTGGAAAGCTCCGCAGCCGGTCAAGGCTTGGGGCGGCTTAAAGGAGGCGTCCACCTGGGGACATCGCTGTATGCAGTCCGGGATCATGGAAATGACCAATTACGACCCTTCGGGAGGGATGAGCGAGGACTGCCTTTATCTGAACATCTGGAGGCCGAACAAGCCGGGCAAGTTCCCGGTGATGTTCTGGATTCACGGCGGAGGATACACCGGCGGCACCGGCAACACCCAGATGTATTGGGGAGACCGGCTTTCGGCCAACGGCGATGTGGTGGTGGTGACATTTAATTACCGGCTGAATGTCTTCGGCTTTCTCACCCTGCCTGCGCTCCGCAGCGAAGACCCGAACCAGAGCGTGGGCAATTACGGCTCGCTTGACCAGGCCGCCGCGCTCAACTGGGTGAATGACAACATCGCTAATTTCGGAGGCGACCCGGACAATATCACCATCTTCGGCGAGTCCGCGGGAGGGCACAGCGTGTTTTCCCTCATCGCCTCCCCCCTGGCCAAAGGCCTCTTCCAAAAGGCCATTGTCGAAAGCGGGGGCGTGGACTTGAGCGCCCCCCTGGAAAAAGGATACGAGCAGGGAAAGGGAATAGCCAAGTCCATGGGATGCAGCCCGGAAAATTTGTCCTGCCTGCGAAAGCTCCCGGCCAAGAAACTGCTCAAGGCCTTCGGCAGCGCCATTCTCACCCGGGCTTTTGGCCCGCACAGCGACGGCTATTTTCTCCCCGGGTCGCCCCGGGAGATGATTGCCTCCGGCCAATTCAACCGGACCCCCATCCTGGCCGGCAGCAACAAGGACGAAATGAGCATGATGGTCATATCTAACCGCGAGCTGTACCGCGCCAAGCCTGGCCAGTATGAGAAATATCTGCAGGCCAGCCTCAATGTTTCCGAGGCCGAGGCCCATGAAATCGCGCAGCTCTATCCACTCTCCGAATTTGACAACCTGCCGCGCAAAGCCTACGGCCAGATGATTACCGACTACTGGATTCCCTGCTCCATGTATGACGGCCTGGCCCTGGCGGCCAGATACGAGGGCGAACTCTATCTCTACCGCTTCGATTATCACAACATCAAGCTGGGCGATTTTCTCGGCGCAGCCCACTCGTTTGAAATGTCGTTTGTTTTCGATGCGCTTGACCGCAATCCCGGGAAGGCGGTCCTGAAAGAGGAAAACATGCAGGAGATGGCTGCGCTCTCTCGCATCATGCAGGGATACTGGGTCAATTTTGCGAAAACCGGAAACCCGAACTGCCCGGGCCTGCCAGCCTGGCCGAAATTCAGCCTGGATTCCCAAAAATTCATGGTCCTGGATGTGAACACCCGGCCTGAAACCTCGGCCTTTGCCGGCAGATGCCAATTATGGAACGATTACCGGGAAAAACATCCGGAATTGCTGTTCCTGTTCTCCAAACCCAAACCATAATTCAGAGGAGGGGAAAAATGAGCGGAATTAGAAAATTCATGGCGCTGATGTTTTTGCTGGCCGCGCTCTTCGCGCATGCGGCCCGGGCGGAAAACACCTGCTATGGGCCGGTGAAAACCGAGTCGGGTCTGGTGCGCGGCACGCACGAGACCACCAATGACACCTGTGTGTGGCGCGGAATACCGTATGCGGCTCCGCCCGTGGGCGAGCTTCGCTGGAAAGCTCCCCAGCCCGTGAAGCCATGGGACGGAGTCCGGCCGGCAGTTGACTGGGGTCCGCGCTGCACCCAGAAAGGAATCATGGAATATGTCAATTTTGACCCGAGCGAGAAGATGAGCGAGGACTGCCTTTACCTGAACCTCTGGAGGCCGAACAAGCCGGGCAAGTTCCCGGTGATGTTCTGGATTCACGGCGGAGGATACACTGGCGGCACCGGCAACACCAGCATGTATTGGGGAGACCGCATGGCCGGCGCCGGGGATGTGGTGGTTGTGACCATCAACTACCGGCTGGGCATTCTCGGATTTCTCGCGCTGCCGGCGCTGCGGGATGAAGACCCGAACCAGGGCGTCGGCTCTTACGGGTCGCTTGACCAGGTGGCCGCGCTGAATTGGGTGAATGACAACATTGCGAACTTCGGGGGCGACCCT
>Ga0315282_10004509_pt1 | contig 24250 bp, 32 predicted proteins | sample YL17G07_20_MG_FD_203693 | JGI IMG/M metagenome (GOLD analysis project Ga0315282, IMG submission 203693) | Sediment microbial communities from Yellowstone Lake, YNP, Wyoming, USA - YL17G07_20 | ecosystem: Environmental > Aquatic > Freshwater > Lake > Sediment | place: USA: Wyoming | collected... | reverse complement strand
GTCTTCATACTGGAAGGGAATGGCGCAGTGACTGACGGTAAAGAGCAGAAGGAATTCAAAGAAGGTGATGTTCTCTTTATCCCTTCCAATGAGAGGCATCAGTTGAAAAATGTGGGTAAGGTAATCGTGAAATTCCTATGCTTGATCCCTCGCGAGAGTGAGCTGTGAACCGCCAAGAATTCTAGCGCGCGCTCCGCGTTCCTCATCCAATCTGAGTTTTCGTCATTTCTCTCTCAGTTTAAGGGTCACTAGGACTGTCGCCAACGATGCGCCCAGAAACATGCCTACTGCGGCAAGCATTAGGGTTGTCAATTTGAGTTGCAAGGGGCTTTCTGATGGGCGCGCGCGAATACAAGAGTATTCGAACCTTCGAACATTTTCATAGACTTATTAAAGAGTTTGTCAAGCGCACACTAGCAGTATCGGTAGTCTCCATAGCTGTAATAGTTAAGAAAAGAAGAGACTAGCACGCGCGCTATCAATCTGCTCGAAAGGCTATTATTTCGCCCCAGCTCATTGGGGTGACGTATTGGCCGAAATTGGGGCCATTTGTATAGCACGCGATTAGATTAGGGCATAAACGCTTGCGGCCGTGGTCTAGCCTGGTCTAGGACGGGAGACAAGGCAAGTAAGACCGAACTTCCCATTCCAGGAGAGAGCTCTTAACCCGGGTCCAAATCCCGGCGGCCGCACCACTTCCAAGTGACAACACCATTTCACTATTGCAGAGTAGTACAAGAAATGTTCACATCGCGAATGGAGCCATTGATCTTTGAGAACACTTCTTGATGAACAGCTCACGCCATAATCATCTGACGTAGCTACATTGAATGATGGTTATTATGAGGGAGAATACATGTCGATCTAACGACAGCAAGGCATTGTATGGTGAGTGAAGATGAAGCAATTGCTCTTCGTTTGTGTTGAGAACGCGGGGAGAAGCCAAATGGCTGAGGCTTTCGCCAACCATTACGGAAAAGGAAAAGCGGTTGCGTCTAGCGCTGGTGTGAAGTTGGCTGATAGCGTGAATTCGCTCGTGGTTGAGGTGATGAGGGAGAAGGAGATCGACCTCTCTGGTAATCAACCAAAATTGTTGACTCCGAGGATGTCGGAGGAAGCCGACCAAATCATCTCGATGGGATGCAGCGTCGAAGAGATCTGCCCAGCTCCACTTCTCAAGAATGTAGTAGACTGGGACTTAGAAGATCCCAAAGGAAAGTCGATAGAGAAAGTTCGAGAGATAAGAGATGAAATAGAACAGAAAGTTCTGGCATTACTAACCGAAATTGAGGCGACGGACTAGATTCTAGAGCACGCGGCTACCTGGTTAGACTGCCAAGGATGACTGAAATCAGTGAAAGGAACATGAGAGAATTAACGATCAAGGTAAACCGATACAGGACTAAGCTAGAACTTTGGATCGAGAGCTCAGGAAGTCTGTTGCGTGGATTCTTAGACCGCTTCAGGGCATCAGTCATTCTATCGTATTCGGTGAAAGGTTAGAAAAAAGAGACAAGGTAGAACGGAAAATCCTGACTCTGCCGAAGCTGATGCGACTTTAAACTATAGAAGGAAAATGCTAACACTGGGTCATGCGTTTCATAGCATGTAGTCCGATGAGTTTTCAAGGGTGGTGAGCTGGGTTAATATCAGATTTGTATGATATTAGTATACGATGATATGATGACTGACCAAGTGGCAACAAAGGTCCGGTTCATGACGGCCTTTGCCCATCCGATAAGGCTGCAAATCATGGAAGAGCTCAAAGAAGGAGAAAGATGCGTGTGTGAACTGCTGCAGTCAATCAAGAGTGCAAGCCAATCGCAAGTTTCGAACCATCTTGCATGTCTTGACGACTGCGGGCTAGTCAGCTCGAGGAGAGAATGGAGAAGAATCTACTACAAGCTTGCCGATCCAAAAATAGCACGATTCCTGAAGATTGCTGATGAAATTGCGCCGCGAGTCGCTTCTAGAATCGCGGTGTGCCCTCATATTGCTCCAAAGAGTGAACAAGAGGGGAGGTGAGAGTGATGGCTGCTGAGAAATTGACCTTGAAGGTTGCGAAAACAGAAGGCGCCCCTTGCGCATGCGGTTCATGCGGAGACAGTTTTCAAAAGATGGCCCTCGAGCGTGCACTGATGAGGATAAGTGGCATTTCCAAAGCTAACTTCGACGCGATAGCAAGCAAAGTCAAGATAGAATACGACCCGCAAAAAAAATCAACCCGCCAAAGATAACTGAGCGACTAGGAAAGCTCGGTTACCGAATTGAGAACACGGGAGCTGGAGTTTCATGAGAGAATACCTTAGAGGCACAGCCCTGTTCATTGTAACCGTAGTATCAACCGTCACAAGTTGGCTCATCTTACAAACCAGCATAGCATATGCGTCTGCAACCAGTATTCTTCTGGCTTTGATTGCCGTTGCTTGCGGTTACACCATTTACTTCAAAGCCCTTCGACTCTTGTTCCATGGAAGAATAACTGTCCAATTGTTTGTAACCATTGCAATCACTGCCTCAATAGCAGCCGGCTACTATATACCCGCAGCAACAGTAGTGCTCATAATTCTAGCTGGAACAACTCTTGAAGACTACATCTTCTACCGAACTAGAGGCGCAATTGAGAAACTCGTCAATACGAGTCCAAAGACTGCCCTTGTACGTCGAGACGGAGAGGAAGTCGAAGTATCAGTGGAAGACGTTAAGTTGGGCGAAACCGTGCTGGTCAAACCAGGAGAAAAAATACCTGTTGATGGAAACGTGATTTCAGGATACAGTGCCGTCAACCAAGCCGCAATAACCGGCGAATCAATGCCCGCAGAAAAGACGAAAGGCGACCAAGTGTTTGCTGGCACCATGAACGGGAACGGGGTCTTGGAAATCAAAACTCAAAGAATCGCTGAAGACACCACTATTGCTCACATCATCCATCTAGTCGAAGAAGCTCAAGAGAAGAGAGCACCAATACAGAATATTGCTGACAGATTCACCACTTACTTCGTGCCCTCCATATCGAGTCTGGCAGTCATAGTGTTCACAGCCACTTACATTCTAGTTGGTCTACCGCAGGCAATTACAAGAACAGTGTCTATCCTTTTGGTGGCGTGTCCTTGTGCATTGTCGCTGGCTGTTCCAATTGCTGTGGTCGGAGCCATTGGCAACGCCAGCATGAACGGCATAATAATCAAAGGTGGCACAAACGTTGAGAAAGTAAAAGATGTTAAATCGGTGGCAATCGACAAAACCGGAACATTAACCATCGGTGAACCTAAAGTCGTTGAGATAAAAGCCTTGAGCAATCACTCTGAAGATGAAATAGTCAAGTATGCGGCAATAGCTGAAAAATTCTCCGAGCATCCAATAGCCAAGGCGGTAATAGCCAAAGCTATAGAGTTAGAGATAAACATCCCAGATCCAACGAAGTTCAAAATTGTTCCTGGACGTGGAGTTGAAGCCCATTATGGAAAACAAGAGATCCTGATTGGAAAAGATATGATGGGCAGGGCGGTTACCGAGGAAGAGGACAAAGTGATAAGCGAATTTGAAAACGAGGGAAAAACCGTGCTCCCTGTCATATTAGACAAGCATGTAATCGGCGTTATCGCTGTGGCTGACACCATCAAAGAGAATTCACGTGACGCCATAGAGCGACTCAGGCGATTAGGAATCAAGACTGTTATGTTAACTGGGGACAACATGCGAGCTGCCAAGTCTATTGCTGGACAAATAGGCGTCGATGAATTCCATGCGGAACTTATGCCAGAGCAAAAGGTCGAAGTGATACGAAAAATGAAGAATGACGAAGTTGTTGCGATGGTAGGCGATGGAGTTAACGATGCCCCAGCACTAGCCAGTGCAGACGTCGGATTTGCAATGGGAGCAGCTGGTAGTGACGTAGCAATCGAAACGGCTGATGTAGCATTACTGGGAGACGACCTAACGAAGGTCGAGTACACGATCAGATTGAGTCGAAAGGCCTTCAGCAAAATGAAGATGAATATCGCCTTCTCCCTGGCCTGGAACATCCTTGGATTGACTCTAGCATCACTGGGCTTATTGCCGCCCATCGCAGCTGCACTTCTTCAAGAAACGGGCTGCATATCTGTGGTAATCAATTCCGCTCTCCTATTACTATACAAATAGGCTGACGGTTTGAAGGAAACACAAAACCACAAGACTCATCGTCAGCGGTTCGAATCCTGCCAGATCCGCTATTCTGCTATGCTTGGATAAACTGATTTGCTAGGTCCAGATTCTATTTCACTATTCAATCATGATTCCAACAGTTCGTTGAAGGATTAATAGAGATTCGAAGCAGGCGATCAGAGAGAAGAGCGTCACCAGCGAATTGGTCTTAGATGGACAGCCACGGGTTCGTCGTCGATAACAGATATCCGAAGGAAGAGTATCTGGATCCCTTAGGTCGAAGGAGCAATAGAACAATGAAAACAAGTTCAGAGGCGCTGAAGGAAGTTCTGAACAGGCAAAGGCTCCACTGGGAAAAGACGATTGCAAGCAACCCAGAGATGTTTGGCGAAGCACCAAGCGAGCCTGCCCGAAAGGCTGCAGAACTCTTCAAGAAGGAAGGAAGAACCAACATCCTCGAACTCGGCGGTGGACAAGGAAGAGATACAATCTATTTTGCCACGAACGGTTTTCACGTAACCGTATTAGACTATTCCAAGGAAGCAATTAAAACCATAACGAAAAAGGCTCATCAACTGCGGCTGTCTCAGTCGATCATCGCGCAACGTCACGACGTGCGGACGCCCCTTCCTTTTGCCGATGAATCTTTCGATGCCTGTTACTCGCATATGCTGTTCTGCATGGCACTTACCACTGCCGAGTTGCAACTCCTAGCGTGGGAGGTTAGACGAGTATTGAATCCACGAGGACTCAACATTTACGCCGTTAGGCATCGGTGACCCTCATTATGGAACTGGCATCCATCGAGGAGAAGATATGTATGAAGTCGATGGTTTTGTCGTGCATTTCTTCAGCACCAAAAAAGTGAAGCACCTAGCAAAAGGCTATGACGTAGTTAACGTTACTGAATTTGAAGAAGGCGAATTGCCGAGAAAATTGTTTCAAGTAATACTGAGGAAGAAAGATAGGTAAACTACTTTTAGGTCTATAGGTTGTTGAGGACAGTAGTGGATGGAGTTACCACCACTCAGGATGTTTCAAGACAAACATTTGCGAGCCCAAGAGACTGTAGAAGACCCGTGTATCGAAAGGCAATAATATCTGCAGAGACAATATGTAAGTTGTCTGAGATTTGTGACCTAGGCCAAGCCGTGGGGTTCATCTTTGAATGGTGGTTCTCGGCGGCCGCACCACTCCAGCAATGAATAGATACTTTCTATGAGCTCACTGGAAGCAGCAGATTCTGGATGATATACTTTTGTGTAGCGCGCGCGAGCTCAGACCTAGCGCATCTGAGGCGCGCGCTTGGCCGTCGGCATTACGCAAGACTAATTTCTAGAGCCCGCTGACACAATCTGAAAAGGCAAGGGGTCAAAACATGAATGTCATGATCTTGGGCCCAGCAGGCTGTGGCAAAAGCTCGCTGACAGGGCATTTCGGAAGCTATTTGCAGCGACAAGGAGATACAGTTGGATTTCTGAATCTTGATCCTGGATGCATCGAATTACCATACCGATGTGACTTTGACATTAGGGACCTGTTCACTGTGGAGAGAATCATGAGAGAAGAACAACTCGGACCAGGCGGGGCAATGACCCGAGCGATGGAGATACTCAGCCGAACAAAGATTCCAAAAAACGAAGCAGACTTCGTTTTAATAGACACTCCTGGTCAACTCGAGGTTTTCGCATTTCACAAATCTGGACCTAAGATTGTCAACCAATTCGCTAATCTGGTCGGACTCTTTATCTTGGATGCAAGTATCGGGATAGCTGATATTCCGGCTGTTTACCTTTATTCTCTGGCAACAGGTTACAGGCTTGGAATCGATACAATTAACGTCATAAACAAAGTAGATCTTCTGGAAAAGCGCGATATCGAAGAACTAGAACGATACCTTAGGAATCCTGCAGCTCTTAAGGACGAGCTTCGCACAAAGGGTGTAATGTCCGACATCTACGCACCTCTATCTGAACTGATGCAGAAAATCATCCCCTCCCAAAGGAATCCCTCCATATCCGCAAAGCGTGGAACAGGTTTTGATGAGCTCTATGACATGTTACGTGAAGTTAGATGCGCCTGCGGGGATCTGAGCTAAATCAGCGGACAACTTCTTTCCTTAACCACTCTGCTTATAAAAGAGCGTAATCTTCATCTGTCTAGAAGATGAAATTACGAGGCGCGCGGATCGATGATGTGCTTCCTTTGATTGATGGTGCTGCCTTCAAGGGAACGCCGTAGATCTCACGGTTGCATAAGAGTCATCCGGTGGGTTGTTCAAGATAGATGAAGATTAGTGACCTCAGTGTCGGAATGAGGAAGGTCAACCTACAAGGAAAAATCGATGATATGAACGGCTTTATGATAGCATTAGACGATGGAACAGGAAGGACTTTCGTAAGGTACCGTGCAAAGGACCTCGACAGTGAAATAGAGACTGGCGACAACATCCAAGTCCAGAACTGTCGTGTTGTAAGCTACTCTGGAATTCTTCAGGTCAAGCTGGAACGTGATGGTAGAATAATTAACAGATCCCGAGCCCGTCCTCACACAACTGTTACCTGAATCCTCTTCTTTTCAGACTCCAGTCTACGAACAAATCTAATAACCCCCCGCGAGATTTGAGCCGTCAATCGAAACAGCGATCTATTTGGGCAGTGCTTATCGAGCGTGACTTTCTTTCTGTCTAGATCGAGAACCGCAGGATAGAAACGGCAGCCTTCGGGACGGCCAAAGTAAATGGTACATCGTAGGCCGTCATGAAAGACACACCTTCCCGAAGAGTTCCTGAGGCATCGATGGCCATTTCGCTTTACAACGGAGAAATTTCTGAACCCCCGTCTCTCTATTCTTGATATGTCCAAGTCGCTCAGTGGCATCTCGGTGTCCCGGCAACATTTGGTGCAACCTCGTTGGAGACAGATACTCTTGACCCCATCTTTCGCCGGGATCTCGGAAAGGGTTTTTACCAATGGAGAACACCTTGCAGTTGGAGAATTTCATAATATGTTGTCTAGCGCGCGCTCGATTCGAACAGTTGAGTATCCACACTACTCATCTTAGAGTCTGCAGGAAGGGTATTACGTCCCATCTAGCATCTTTTCCAGTCGCATCAATCCAGGTTTTCCTTTCAGTGATTTTGTCCATTTCGATATCCGCGTATAGGACTTCATCTCTGCAGTAGGAAGGGCCGGCGAGGTAGTTGCCCATCGGATCCACTATTCCACTCCCGCCGTAAAAGTCCCAATTTGCCTCATCGTCGTCGGAGTTTTCAGGTTTACCTTTTAGATATTGGGAGGAGGCGAGGACGTAGCATTGGCATTCGAGGGCATATTGCCGTATAGAGGTGTCCATCACGTGTCTGGGAAGCAGACTCCAACCGGGATAACATGCAATATGAACTTCTTCACGTTGTATTGCCATGGCCGACTTCAATACCGTGTGTAAATGTTCTGCGCATATGAGGCCCCCTACTCTTCCATAAGGTGTGCTGAAGACACATCTCAAATCCTCAGGCGACCCACTCGTCCAGAACAGCTTCTCTCGGTAGACAGGTGTGAGCTTTCGATGCTTGCCGACGACTTTGCCTTCAGAACCGATGAACACCAGCGTGTTGTAAACTGAATTTGGGTAATCCCTATCCCTCTCGTTGACCCCCAAACAGACCAATGATCCAGCAGTCTTGGCTTCTTCACAGAGCTTGTTGATCTCCGGGCTTGGGATCTCTATGGACTCTTTCACTACTTCCAGCCACTTTGTATTCCATTTGATTGGTGGTCTGGCTTCGATTGCCCAGTTGGGATATGCGGGAATGAAGGTTTCGGGGAAGACTATAATGCGGGCGCCTTTTGCGCCTGCCTCCCTAATGATCTCAGAGATCTTCTCGACAGAACCCTTCTTGCTTGGAGGATAAGGTGGGGCTGTCTGGACTACGGCAGCCTTGAAATTTGAGGTTTGCATTGGGATTGAACCTTTGCTCTTGAGGGGTCTTAGAAGACTTAGACTTTTCTATCTTGGTGGTCCATGATCTCACAGGGAAGCATCAATGCGATTGGAGTATGATCGGCGAATATCGAGAGCAACGGCGCTAATGGCTGCTGAGGGCCTGGACGCCTTAGTACTATCTACTTCCAACAAATCCCAAAGCCTCTTCTATCTGACAGGACTGGATAGACTATGTGCAAATCTAGTCCTGCTTAGAGACGGGCGCAACACTCTTCTCATTCTTGACCAAGATCTGCTCGATGCCAAAGACACAGCACACGCAGATAATATCAAAACATATTCTTCAACAATTGCACAGTTCAAATCAATCGCCGAAACTCTAGAAGAATGCGGACTGAAAGATGGATCCGTTGGAGTAGAGAAGTCTTTCCTACGGGCTACCTTCTACGATTCACTGAAGGCTGCACTACCATCTGCAATCATCATCACAGACGCCACAAAAGTAACTGGGCAACTCAGGTTGATCAAAAGTCAATACGAGATCGAACTTGTCAGGAAAGCCTCAGCAATAGCCGTGAAAGCTCTCGAATCAACAACAGATCTGATCAGGTCAGGAATCTCAGAGAGTGAAATCGCAGCGACGACTGAATACGAATTGAGGAAAGCCGGCGCTGAGGAGACCGCAATGTCAACCTTCATATCTTCTGGCCCGAGAACTAGTGCAGCCCATCCACCAGCTTCCAACAGGAAACTCGTGAAAGGAGACCCCGTCCTCATCGACCTCCATCCTAAGATCCAAGGCTATTGCAGCGATCTCGCTGCCACATTCATAACTCCGCCAGCTGAAACAAAATTCTCAAAACAGATCCGCCAAATTCTTGAGGCGAGGAGCGCCGCAATCCAAGACTTGAGAAACGGTGATCCTTTTTCCAAACTCCACCAGGACTATTTGAAACGCTTAGGGAAATCCGATTTCATCCTTCCAGCAATGCCTTTCTTCAGCAATGTTCACGGCGTCGGAACCTCAGCAAGCGACCCGCCCTCGTTCTGGTATCCAGTGGACGTCAAGATTCAACCGGGTATGGTCTTCGCTTTGGCTCAATCTCCCATCAGGCCGAAACAACCTTTGGAGATCGGAATAAAATTCGAGGACACCTATCTGATCACAGAGGCGGGCGTCGAGCGGTTAACCCCATTCGAATACCCACAGGCCTAACGGATGTTCCAGTAACAGGGCGGGCGATATGGGCGACTGAGGATGATGGGGTACGTGTATAGATTAGTGGTAACTTGGTAATTGATGCTTGGCGCAGTGAGCCACCTACAGAATACAGCTGGACAGGAACACTCTCAACTGGCAAACACCCTGTCAAGATTGAATACTGCGAGTATAGGGCCGGCCAATTATTAAGACCTATAAAGGATAATAACAACGTTATACCGTGGATACCAATTGCGGCCACCATGCGAGGAAATAGTTCAGGAATTCCTGCCAGCATTCAGATCTCTTGTCGCCAAAGAGCTAATTGAAAGGCACAAATTCTCACAGGTCGAGGCAGCCAAAAGGCTCGGAACATCCCAAGCAGCCATAAGCCAGTACCTGGGCTCAAAGAGAGGATTCAGGGAATCCCCCAAACTCAGATCAGCATCAAAGGTAAAGATGCTTGCAAGTCAAGTCGCCAAGGACCTAGCAGAAGACAAGGTCACGAAATTCGATGTAATAATGAGCTTTTGCAGGCTCTGCGTCGCGCTCCGAGAAAGTAAAGACACATGCAGAATCACATCCTAGGACACGGCCAGCCCGAGAAGATTTTTCTTTACCGCAATTAATTCTAGAGCTTAGGTAACCTACTTGTCGTCTACGGCAAAGGCCACAGTCTGGAAGGTCAATCTCACAGATGACTCAATCTCAATGATCGATGAAGAAGTCGCCATCGAGGTTCCCGTGAACATATACATTAACAAACAACACATAGTGACCCTGCTCACGTCGCCCTCAATGCTTACTGAACTAGCTGTTGGTCACCTGTTTACACAGGGTTTTCTGGAAGATAAAGCGGTAATTGACGAAGTTCTCGTTGCGGGAACTGATATCCACGTGAAACTCAAACCTCAGGTCAATATTGAACTCGAGTCCAACAAGCTCGGCCGAGTCGTCACAACAGCATGCACCTCACTTGTTGATTACCTACAACTCATGGTTCGGCTCAAGGCCAATATCGAATCGGATTATCAGATCTCACCGGAAGAAGTAGTCCGCATGGTAGCTGAACTAAACGATCGTTCCAGAATATTCAAAGTCACAGGAGGTGTGCATTCAGCAGCTATCTTTGAGAGCGGAAGAATGATTGCTTTTGCTGAAGATGTTGGGCGTCACAACGCCGTGGACAAGGTCATTGGGGCATCAATTCTCAAAGAAGTAGACCTTGGAAGAGCAGGCTTGGTAACCTCCGGCAGGCAGCCTGCTGACATAGTCGCAAAGGCGGCCCGGATGGGCATTCCGTTTTCCATCTCCATCTCAGGGCCTATTGATTCTGGGGTAAAGTTAGCTGAAAAGGTCGGGATAACCCTGATCTGCTTTGCACGTGGCAAGAGATTCAACATATACTGCTCACCAGACCGAGTAAGAATGTCTAAAGGCACGCCAGTCCAAGACAAACCCAAATATTTCTGAAGACACGCTGCTTTGCTCCAGCGCGGGCCTCAGAAGAACCTCTTTATCTCGTCTATCTTGGAAACAATCGAGACTTCCTGAGACCTGATTTCGTCAATTTGATAGGGATTGTTCGCGAAAACCACAATTCTGATACCTGCATTTCTGGCAGCAATAACGTCGAATATTGAATCCCCAACCGCCAGACACTCCTCGGGCTTTGAACCGAGTCTTTCAGCTGTCAGAGTGAAGACCCTGGGGTTAGGTTTGGCCTCCTTGACATCTTCAGCTGAGACGATGACATCGAAATAGTCTGCGAGGTGGGTTCTCTCAAGGACTCTCACTACGCTCGGTCTGTCGGCCGAGGTCGCCAAACCAACCTTGACACCTCTGTTTTTCAAGAAACGCAAGACATCCTCGACGCCTTCGAAAACCCTCACGTTCAACGAGGTCTCGACAAACTGATTCCTCTTCTCCCGAACCATTTCCAAGATGTGCGGATGTTCCTTCTCCGGCAGCACTTCTACTAGCATTTGTCTAGCAGGTTTTCCAAAGCGACGATAGATCTCAATCTCCTCAACCTTCAATCCGAACTTGGACAGTGCTCGCCTAAAGGATTCCAGATGGGCTTCGTAACTGTCGACTAAAGTTCCATCGAAGTCGAAGATAACAGCTCGAAACGGTTTGCTAGTCACCACGATCCATCGCTCGCGCTAGTCCAATATCATGAACAGCAAGGTCAGATGTCCGAAATCACTGCTTCTTCTCAAAGCTTGAAGCGCAGTTCTTACAGCAGAGGAGGATCTCTTTTCCATTGACTGTCTTCTTGAGAGTAGCAAGTTCGCATCTGTCGCCTTCCATAGGCTCGTTGCAGTAGGGACATCTTTCCTTCAAAGTCACTTCTGACCCTCCTTCTTCTTGAGATAGTCACTGATTGCCTCATGCAGAGCGTCGGCTGCAAGATTCGAACAATGCATCTTTATCGGAGGAAGTCCACCCAAGCTTTCTGCAACATCCCCACGGGTTATCTTCATTCCTTCCTCCAAAGTCTTGCCTTTGGCCAGTTCAGTAATCATACTACTTGTTGCTATCGCTGCACCGCAGCCGAATGTCTTGAACTTTAGGTCTACTATTCTGTCGTCTTTGACCTTGATGTAGATAGTCATGAGATCTCCACATACGGGGTTCCCAACCGTTCCTACTCCGTCTGCCTCTGGGATCTCGCCGACATTCCTAGGGTTCTTGAAATGGTCAATTACTCTCTCGCTGTACATTCATCATTTCCTCGTCCAAATAGCGTCAGTCTGACCTGTCATTCTTCTTCAGAGATTCTTATTTGTGGTTCTATTTATTCAATCTTCTCGGAGATTATTAGCGAGGTTTCAGGTTGGTTCTATTACGAGTTCCTGAATTGTGAAATAGGTTCCGTGAGGTCTCGAATTCGGAAGACTCATTTGATCCTCTTTACGAATATGTGAATTGCTTTTCCTTCTTTCTGGATTGCGACGATTTCTTGACCTACGCTTCGCGCGAGGCTAGGGATGTCCAGTTCCGCGGCAGGATCATCTGCAATGACCTCAAGAGTCTGGCCTACGGGAGTTTTTTCCAGGTCTACCTTCGTTTTCAATACAGGCATCGGGCAGAACATCCCCAAACAGTTAAGCTGTCTATCAGCCTTGAATGACATGTTACCTCACAACCCACTTATCTTCTGCCAGTTCTAAACCTTGCTGAGATGCGCGCGCTACGGATTTGAGCCTAAAGAGAACTTCAGCCTTCTAAGCGAAGAGAATAAGATAGAATTCGTGGAAAGCTTGGAGTTACCTCAAGGGGATCTTGATATTTTCATGAGCATGTTTGGATGCACTCCCAACAAGGAGACTTGGCGGAGGAGGTGAAACCTTGAGTTATTATCATTATCCGTATCAATATTGGCAAAGGTCCTACTTCCAATCTTACCCAACAGTGCCTTTCTATCATTCTCGATCAATGTATCCTAACTATCAGTCAATGTACACCAACCAATATTATCCACAGAAGCAGCTAAGACTTGGCACCGATATAGCTGGCATTCTAGGTTGGGGCGCTCTAAGGTGGTTCGCATTGCGAGGTCTCATGGGTTACTGAGTGGGGAGGGGGAAATTTTCCGTTTTTCTGCTAAACCCTCTTTGAATAGGTCAAAAGAATCAAAATCCACATATAGCCATAATCAAAGCCTACAGTGAAACAATCAAACACACGGCTGAAAAATCAAACATTACGGTGGAATATCAAACGGCATGGTCAAAATTGATTTCTACATACGCGCGTGCGTACTTAAGAATGAAGATCGATCGCGCGCGCTGGGTTGGCGCGCCAAACTAGTGAGGAGATAGTTTGCCTATCAAGAAATCCATCCGACTCAGGGTGAGAGCTGGGGACACTGACTATACGGGATTCGTTTTTAACGCTCGCGTGGTAGAATGGTTCAGTATCGGAAGAATAGAGACTCTTCGCTCAAGGAAGATCACGTACTTGAATGATGGCTGCCTCGCCGTTGACGGTCGGCCCCAGGATGTCTCACTGGTTGTTGGCGAAGTCTACGTCAGATTTCACTCGCCAGCGAAGTTCGATGACTTGGTTCAACTTCAGACGAGAATAATAGAAGTAAAAGACAAGACAATCAAATTCAGGTTTGAAGTAAGAAAGGCTTCGGACAGAAAAATACTAGCAACAGGTTCGAGCACTTCCGTATGTATTGATCGAAGAACCGTGAGATCGGCAAATATTCCTAATGACCTGGCTGAAAGGTTGAGATCATAGTCCAGCTTGTACACGCATGCTGCTTGTGGGAGAAGGGTTCCCGAAATCCAGTCCAAGATTCTAAAGCATAGCGCTCACATATTCGACACTCAGTTGAGGTAAGCGCACGTTGACGGCTTCAGGAAATGCGGTTAGTAGAGAATAAATAGTTGATGAGATGTGATAGTGAGATAACTTTGGAGAAAAGGACGATTGACTGAAGTTGGAAATCAGAAGATACTAGTATTTGACAGACGTGTCTGCACTGGCTGTAGACTCTGCGAACTTGCCTGCTCATTCGCGAAATTCAATAACATAAACAGCTACGAGAGGACACATATTAGACATGTCATAGAATTCGATCGAGGCGAGATAGAAGCTCAGTACTGTCAACACTGCGAGGAACCCTTATGCATGGCGTCCTGCCCGGCCAGCGCCATCCACAAGGACGAGCATAACGGCATAGTCAAGATTAATCCACTAGAGTGCATTGGCTGCCAGACGTGTAATATAGTCTGTCCAGTGCGATCACCCAAGTTCTATCCTGATAGAAAGATCTCGATGAAATGCGACCTTTGCGATGGCGATCCTGCTTGCGTAAAATACTGTTCACCGATGGCGATTAGCCTCGTGACGAGAGACGAAGCAGACCGCCTACTCAGACAGATTTATGGTGGGGAAAGATCCATCCCTTGATAAGCGAGCCAAAATCAAGCAATAACCGTAGTTCCAGAAACCGCCACATGAAGACCAATTTGATAATGCCTCAGCCTTACAATGTCAATATAGCATGCGAACTCCCAAGGCGATTTTGAAATTGGCTCAAGAAAGAGAAATACTCGACATCTTGCGGAAGGAGTTGGCGGAGAACTGCATAGCCGAATCGAGAATCTCCCCGGACAGGCCAGTTGTCATAATCAATAGGGAAGCTCTACTTCAAGCTCTCAGGTTGTTGGTGGAGAAGTTCGATTCGAGATTCTGCACAATCACCGCCGTAGATAATGGTGTAGATTTTGAACTGATCTATCACATGAGCATCAAAGGTCTAGTCATCAACGTAAAGACCGTCGTCCCCAAGGAAGAGTCCATAGTAGCCTCCATCACCAGAATAATCCCTGGCGCAGCCACCGCTGAGAGAGAGATATGCGACCTCTTTAAGATCAATTTCAAGGGCCTCGCCGATTCGCGGCCTCTCATAGTCCCGAATGAGTGGCGAGATGTCAAGGCCCCCCTAAGAAAGCCAATGAGTGGAATAGTTGCAGAGTACCAGAAACCAACCGTTGAGACCCTTATGCAACAGGGTCAAGTCTTCACTATGCCCTCCAGCGTCAAGGCTCACAGACAGAAACTAAAGCTTCCAGAGATCCAGACGACCATGGCCAGACCTGAAGCCCTTAAGGAACTTCATGAGATAGCTGAGGCAGTCAAGTTTGACAAGAGCGTCGGCTACGATCGGCTGAAGAAGAAGTTGAGGTACTAGCCCTTGGAATTCAAGAAAGAATACTCGATGTTCTGGGGCTGTTGGGTCCCCTCAAGGCAGCCAAGCGTAGAGGCTGCCTGCAGATCAGTCTTGAGCAGATTCGGAATAGGGATCAAGGACATGGAGGGCGTTTCATGTTGCCCCGACCCAGTCGTCACAGAGAGACTTCAGCGCGATATGTGGCTGGCCCTAGCCGCAAGAAACCTCTCGATAGCCGAAAAAGCTGGAACGCCTATGGCTACGATCTGCAATGGTTGTTATGAGACCTTCTTTGAGGCTATAGAAACCATAAAGACTAATGAAGATCTCCGTCGAAAAGTGGAGACTGCCCTTGACAGAATAGCAACGACCCTGCCTAAGAAAACAGAGCTGCGCCACATAATCGAGATCCTAGGCAAGGATGTTGGAGTCGAAGAAATAGCGAAGCTAAGTTCAAAAAGGCTAAGCAAGCTTAACGTCGCCGTACATCCAGGCTGCCACCTTTACAGATCGCATAGTCGAGAAGAAGTTCAAGACAAGCCAAAGATGTTTGAGCAAATCGTTGCTGCAACTGGAGCAAACTTGGTAGACTACGGAATAACCAGGTTCTGCTGCGGATACCCACACCGAGTGGTTGAAGAGGAGTTCTCCCTTAGGATGATGCTGGCCAGAAAACTTCAAAGAATCTGGGACGCAGACGCCGACTGTGTAGTAGTTTCCTGTCCTGCATGTAATATCCAATTCGAGTTTGGACAGCTTGAACTCAAACGAAAATATGACATAGCCTTTGGCTCCGGAATCCCCGTGATCCACATAGTTGAACTCGTTGCATTGGGTCTGGGAATCAAACCCGAAGAATTTGGACTCAGTACCCACAGAGGCCCGACACAGAATATAATTTCGAAATTGGAGTAGTTGGGTATGTCAGCGATCTTTCCAATAGGGCCCTTCCATCCGGCACTCAAAGAGGCAGCGCGTTTCGAGCTCGAAGTTGAAGGCGAGAAAATAGTCGGTGGAGACTTCAAGTTCGGATACATGCACAGAGGAATCGAGGATATTGCAACAACTAAGTCCTACCACAGCAACATATTTCTGGCGGAAAGAGTCTGTGGCATCTGTAACACTGTCCACTCCACATGTTATACACAGACTGTTGAAGCTTTGTTGAACATACAACCACCTGAAAGGGCCAAGTACATCAGAACAATCATCTTCGAGACAGAGCGGATTCAGAGCCATCTCCTATGGTTTGGTGTTGCAATGCATGAGATTGGATACGACACCGCCTACATGTACATGTGGCGAGAACGGGAAAATGCTGTAGATATGCTGGAGTCCGTCTGTGGAAAGAGAGTAAATCTTGGAATAAATACGCTTGGCGGGGTTAGAAGAGATATAACGCCTGATAAAGAGGTTCTAATGAGGCGAAAACTGGACCTGCTTGAGAAGGCAATCAACAAGGTAGGGAAAATTGTTCTCGAAGACAAGGTTCTGAAAGCAAGGGTCAAAGATGTGGGGGTGCTCACAAAAGATGATGCAAAGAAACTCTGCGTCGTGGGCCCAACTGCCAGGGGCTCAGGTGTCGATATGGATGTCAGAAGAGACGACTCATACGCTGCCTACTCCTATGTTGACTTCGATGTTCCGATAGAAGAGAATGGCGATGTGCTTTCACGAACGTTAGTCAGACTCGGAGAGCTATTCCAATCGATAAGAATTATCCGGCAGGCCATGAAAGATCTTCCCAAAGGTCCAATATCCTTGGAAGAGCTTCCACTCCCAAAAATCAACGAAGCATTTGGGCGAGTCGAGGCTCACCGTGGCGAACTATTATACTACATTCGATCTAATGGCACGAACCGCCCTGAGCGCGTTAAGATACGCACTCCTTCAGTGGTAAACAATAACTCAATTTTGCCCATGGTTCTTGGAGAGACCATTGCTGACGTTCCGATAATAATTGCCAGTATGGATCCATGCTTCTCATGCACAGACAGAGTGACAATAGTCGACACGAAAAGGAACGTGAGCAGGACTGCTACCCTATCAACTCTTGGCAGGAGGCGGGGTCTATGACCTCAATTGTTGAGATCATAATAGGCCTCGTAATTTATCCGGGGCTCATTTTTTCCCTTGCAGTCGGTGGGATGTTCTACTGGCTTTACCGGAAGGTTCGAGCTAGAATGCAGGCCAGACTGGGCCCACCATTATACCAATTCTTCATTGATCTAGTCAAACTCTTTTCGAAAGAGTCCATAATCCCTTACTCAGGTAGAGGCCTCCTAATAGTCCTCGCGCCCCTACTCTCAATAATCGGTTTACTCTTTACAATAATAATGTTGCCACTGGGTTCAGCGCCCTTGGTAGAATTTGACGAAAGCCTGATATTCGCACTCTACTTCCTTGCATTCCCAGGCTTGGCCATGATAATGGCCGGAAGCAGCTCAGGCTCGCCGTATGGTGCAGTTGGATCAAGCCGTGAGGCTCGCATGATGATCGCCTACGAACTCCCCTACACCCTATCCGCTCTGACATTAGCTTTCTATCTGAGATCACTCAGCCTCTCAGCGATAACTCACTACCAATTTGATCACGGCCCCTTTTTCTTCAAGTATCCACTCGCAACAATTGTTTTGATATTATGTCTACTTGCCAAGATCGGCCGACGACCATTCGATGCTCCTGAAGCGGATACCGAGATAATAGGCGGACCATTGACTGAGTACTCAGGGACTCTGCTGGGTCTTTTTGAGATAGTCAATGGACTCAAGTGGTTTGTCGTTCCTGCTTTTGTTGTCACCCTCTTCCTAGGTGGAGGAGCGAATCTCATCGAATTTCTGTTGAAGTGCTTCGGTCTGGTCTTGCTCCTATCATTCATCGACATAATTCACCCTCGCTTCCGGGTCGATCAAGGCTTCGGATTCTTCATGAAATGGGTTCTCCCACTCGCCTTGATAGATTTCGTAAGGAGTCTGATATTGCCTTGAAGAGACACATAATCTCGGATGCCCTACGGAGTATATTGAACCCATCCACCACAAAATATCCAAAGAAGTCATTCATTCCTCCGGATGGCTATAGGGGCGCAGCCGAGTATGACTCAGAGAAATGCGTTGGTTGCGCGGCCTGCTCCCAAGAGTGCCCCTCTGGAGCCATCACATATGATGATGAAGAAAAGGCACGGGTCATCAAGTTAAGCTACGGTATCTGTTCATTCTGTGGGCGTTGCGAGGAGATCTGTCCATGGGATGCAGTTCACCTCACAAAGAGATTTGAACTGGCAGTTTTCAACAGAAAAGACGCTGAAACGGGTGTTGATGTGCCATTCTTTGAATGCACTGAGTGCAGCAGACCATTCTTTCCTTCCCCGCAAATGAAAGCCTCAATCGAAAAAGTTAGAGAGACTCTGGAAAAGTACAAGATCAAACAGAACGAGTTGGCAAGTCTGATATCCGTCTGTCCAACCTGCTCATTTTCTGTTGACAAGATGCCTGAGCGACGAATGTTCCTGAGAAGACTTGTAGAGTGATCTAGATGTTGGAAGGTCTACGATCATTTGCCAGACGAAAATCCCCCTGGATTATGCATGTTCCATGTGGAGGATGCAATGGATGTGACATAGAAGTTGTGGCGTCACTGACACCTAGATATGATGTTGAACGTTTTGGGGTTCTTCAGAAAGGCACCCCAAGACATGCAGATGTGCTTCTAGTCACCGGAGTGGTAACTGCTCAGGTTAAAGACAGACTCAAGAGACTCTATGATCTGGTGCCCGGTCCCAAGAATGTGGTGGCATATGGCTCCTGTGCGTTAGATGGCGACATCTTCCGTACGGGCTACGCCTTTGCTGGCCCCCTCGACGAAGTCGTACCAGTAAGTGTCTATATTCCAGGATGCCCGCCAAGGCCTGAAGCCCTAATCGACGGCCTCAGCAAGCTTCTAAATCCGCCCACACGCAAGAAGAGAATTGAAAGTGAAGTTTTCGCAGGCGGAGAGGCTGAGCGGCCGTCAGCAGAATCAAAGGATCAGATTGTCACTGGTAAACGTGAGATCAAGAAGGGATTCAACGAACAACTAGCCGAATTCATCTTGTTCACGGGAATCACGGTGGCAGCACTAGGACTTTACTACAAAGGATTTGACATTTTGGTGGTCGCAGCAGTATTCCTGATGGGTCCTGTGATGAAGCTGCTATCAAGTATTCTCAGAAGATGAGATCATGGCGGGAATCCAATGCTACAGGAGCGCGCGTTATGTGTCAGAGATCTTGTTGAACGCCAAGTGTCGTGCACCGCCAAACTACAGGTCTTATATGCATCTTCGACACCTCAGTGTAGCTGATTTTCGCTGCGAGCGGAATCACTCTCCACTATTCGAGGTCTAGGTAAGACAGGACGCGCGATAAGAGATGAAACTATTCAAGAAGCGAGACGAGGACGATGTGTTCGCAGGAGGAGAAAAGGCCCATCCAGTAGATAAACGAAAACGTCACATGCGTGCTCGCGTGTTCATGGCAGTATCGCTTGTCCTAATAACCATAATAGACTGGTATATCACAAGCTACGTCCTATCCAGCAATACTGCACTTACTTTTTGGGTTCTTTCTATTCTGCTCACAATACATATAGGTTGGATTCTAGTAGCCATCGCAATCCTAGCTCCGTAATCGTAGGCATTTGAAGGGAGATTTGAGAAGACAGCTATTGGCAATTACTAACTTGGAGCAGATGCGCGCTGTATCCAACCTCTGTTCATGGAACTAGCGATAAAGCACAATGCAGCTTCAGACTTGCGATAGTCATTCCAATCGAACCCGTGGGTAATCACAAGTCTTTTAGATTGTCGCAAAGGTATTAATCCAAAGATATTAGGCTGAATATTATGGACTGGATCTTTATCTCTGAGGGTTTCGGAGCTCTCTTCGCGTTAGCTGCGACAGTTCTTTCTCTATACATAATGGCTAGCGTGAAACGAGGGGCCTCAGTATGGGCATACATAGGCATAACGTCTTTCTGTATGTTCTTCGCGATGCTACTAGGTATTACCGGACTAATGTTTCCAGTTAACCAAGAGATCCAGCGTCTTGAGCAGTACGTCTTTCTCATGGCCGGCGCACTCTCATTTGCAATCAGTGGAATAGAGCTCCATAGGATGTTTGAGTACAAGGAGCGATAGAGGTCAACTACATGAGCCCAATTGAACCACTTGTCGATGCTATAGTGGCCGCATGCTTTCTCTTCGGGGCAGTTTTCTACCTGATGGTGGCGTACGGTGAGAGGCGCGGCATGGCATGGAGATTCTTGGGAACTGCGGCCGCAATCTGGTTTGTAATACTTTTCTTTAAATTGATCAATAACATGGCCGAGTTTCCTTGGATTTATGGATCAGTCCGAGCCGCGGTTGCATTGACTCTGGGGATATACCTTATTGGAATAATCCTCCTGGCGAGAGATCTGAAATAGATCAGGCACGGAGGGTCTAATGAACTATCTGAGACTCCCTACGTGCTGGCTACGGTCAACGATGCGCTACAACTATAGACTCTGCAAACGTTGCTGGCAAAATTCAGCGTAAACGTGAACTTGGGTTGAAGCGCGCGCTTTCAAGACAGCACCAAACGGCACACAGATCGGCTACGAGTTAGCTGTGATGCAATGGTAGAAAGGCAAGAAGAAATGCCTATGGCCGCCCAAGGCTGCAAACACAAGACTGCTCTACGCCGGACCCAAATGGAAGTAATCTCTCCACCTCCCATATTCTCTCCAGCCAACTTACCTACTAATAGCGCGCGCTAGCCAGAGAAAAGATGAAAGAGTCCTTCGAGTAGGTCTACCAGCTCTTTCCAGTTCTGAAGAGCAGATTGAGCCAGCGAGCGGGAACTCTAAGCGGAGGGGAACAGCAAATGCTAGCTGTGGCAAGGGCCTTGATGTCCCGACCAAAACTACTCATGCTTGACGAGGTCTCAACTGGGCTCAGCCCTAGAATGGCCTTGCTTGTCATGGAGACCCTAGCCAAGTTGGGCGAAGCAGGCTTACCAATCTTCATGGTAGAACAACACGTTGAGAAGGCTCTTGAAGTCTCAACTAAAGCCTATGTATTGGAGAACGGCAGAATACTAATGGAAGGAGACAGTGAAAAGCTCCGAAACGACGAGCAGCTGAAAAAGGCTTACATGGGAATTTAGAAGTCCGTTTATGGATCAGTTTCGTCCAACGTGGAGAAGTTCACATTCATCAGAATCAGTGACGCCAGGCGCCTCAAGCTACTTCCTCGAACTGAATTGATCACCAGAGGATTCCCTGGGTTTCAAGCTGTGAGAAAAGAAGAAGAGGGAGACTAGGCTTTCTCAAAGTCTAGTCTGGTCGCAATTTCTGTCTCGGCATCCATCTTACGAACTATGTTAAGGCCTTTGACTTCGAGTATCGTAACGTCCATTGTGGCCAGAACTAGGTTTGAGCCCTTGGGCACACCAAAGTCCCCGCCCAGAACGTAATCCGGTTTCGGTTTCCCGCCTTCAACACTCGTTCTGTTGACGAGTCCGTGCAGATGGATCTTGCGAGTTCCATCCTCTCCTTGACTTATGATTCCCTGTCCCCCAAGGAACTCAATTGGGCCATCGAGCGTGTACGGGTCACCGTATCCTGATCCCAGCTTCAGTTTCGGGTTAGGGATCAGGAATTTGAACACTGCCTTCCGTAGGCTACCAATGCAGTCCACTATGACGCCGTTCTTTATGTTGTACTGATCGCATATCTTGTTTAGTCCCTCCATAAGGTCGGTCCCGGGGAGGAGACGTCCCACTATCATTCTGCCGATTTGGCTTTCTCCAGATGCAATACGCGCTTCACTCATTGTATTCACCTTAGGCTATACCGATACGATTATGCCTTTTAAGATTTCAGTGCGATCATACTATCGCCCTATTTGTTCTCTCAGTCTCTTCTTCTTCCCATCCCAAAGAAAACGTGGCAAAGGTGACCAAGCTGTGGGTTACTAAATCTTAGTGTGTCAATACTAGGGCCAATTTGAGAAAAGGAGGAGTCACACCAAACTAGGACGAGCGTGCGCTGGGCGGTGCAATCAAGAAGGCGAAGGGAATTGGCGCCGCCGGAAGGACTCGAACCTTCGACCAACGGGTTGCCGTGTACTCCGGAATGGGACTTAACAGCTTCAGCCTCAACTTTGTGTTGAGTCCGCTGCTCTACCACTGAGCTATCGCCTACGACAAATCCGGCATATACGGCGGCAGGGATCTTCGGCGGCACCTCTGCATCAAGTTTTGCGAGGTCTATTAAACTTATTTAGTCAGACAAAGATAGAGCGCGAAGAGCATCCGCTAATTGCTTTGGCCCGCACCAAATCTGGGTATTCGGAAGAAGAAACATTTTATAATCTAATGTGAGGTCTTGGATAAATCGAAGTGGGCCCGTAGCTCAGTCTGGTCAGGCATCATAGAGGTGCTCACAGAAAGAGCGACAGAGCAAATGTCGATGCTCATAAGGGACTGGGTGACCTGTTGGCCATGGGTTCAAATCCCACCGGGCCCACCATCACGATGAAGATATCTGCTGAGTCGACATCCAACATAACAATAGTGCGCGCAATCCGCTGGCAGGGCATAGTTGGTTTCACGGCTGACAGACAATCGTTGACTCAGAATGTTGAGAGTTTACGTGAGTACTAAGGCTATGCGGCAAAGTGAGGGGGAATCCCGAAGCGGTTTCGAGAGTCAAGTGTCTCTTCTTCGGATATCCTGCTGCGGACACTCATCATAGAGGAACAGATGCATGTCACCCACTAGATGGCTGATATTCCTTTTTGCCTCTTTGTTGTATTTCGTTGGTTACTTCCACAGGGTATCCCTCACAATTGTAGTTGCGGAGCTAATGCGAGACTTCTCGGCAAGTGCCACGTCCATAGGTCTTCTTTCCTCCTTGTACTTCTATTCTTATGCCGCAATGCAGATTCCTGCAGGATTGCTGGTTGACTCATTTGGTCCTAGGAAGACTCTGGCATCATTCTGTTTTCTTGCGTCGCTGGGCACTCTGATGTTCTCCATCTCGCCGTCGCTTCCGTTTGCAATGCTTGGCAGGACTTTGATTGGGCTGGGGGTATCAGTGGCCTTTCTATGCACAACCAACCTGATAGCATCATGGTATAGTGTCAAGAGTTTTGCAAGCCTTACTGGCGTTCTAGTGTCGATAGGAAACTTGGGAGCTATTGCCGCTTCAGCTCCGCTTGCAATCTTGGTTACCAGTCTAGGATGGCGTTTCTCCTTTGCAGCAATCGCCATCGCCACATGCATCTTGGCAATTGCGATCTGGGCTCAAGTAAGAGACAAGCCTGAGAGGGGTTCTTCTGCATTGCCTCAGTCGTCTTTGTCCAACGATCTTCCTATTGAAGGCAAATGGGGCTCAATGACCGGAGTCTGGCTCTCCTTTAGGAATAGGGATTTCTGGTTCACTGCTTTTCCACCGTTTTTCTTCTTCGGTTCGTTCGTCAGCCTTCAGGGTCTTTGGGGTGTTCCATATTTGACTCAGGTTTACGGAGTTAGCAGAGTGGACGCGAGTCTGTTGATCATGATGGTATCTGCGGGGTTCTGTCTTGGAGCAATGTTCTGGGGTCTGGTTTCGGACAGACTGATGATCTCCAGGAAGAAGATCTACTCATTCTGCACGATCCTCTACACTGCTACGTGGTTGTTGCTCACCTTTCTTCCAGACGAAGAAGTCGGTGCACATCTTCCCGCTTTGTTATTCCTATTGGGTTTATTCTTCGGAGTCATGCCAATAAGCATAGTCATGGTCAAAGAACGCTTCCCCGGCAGGATAATGGGTGCGGCCACAGGCAGTGCGAATGTTTTCCCATTCATAGGGGCGGCCCTTTACCAACTGATGATGGGCTATGTCTTGGACACCTTCGGACTGGTATCTGTTGTGGAAGGGGTTAGAACATTCTCCAGAGCTTCGTACAGACTTGGCTTCCTAGTTTGTCTTGCTTCATTGATTCCAGCAACGGCTATGGGTCTCCTCATAAGAGCGCCCAAAGAGACTAGGAACCAGTCAAAACAAAATTGACTTGATGGACCCTAGCATCGCAAGTTAGCATACCACTTATATCTTGGAGATGTGACGCTTACTCTGTTCCATTGAGGTAAGACTAATGCCTACTGAGATCTTCGACATAGAGTCCTTTGTCAGACTTTCAGAGTCAGCTATTGAATGCCGCGTAAGAAGAGCAGAAGACTCCGTCAAGCTGAAGCTCAA
>Ga0315282_10004508_pt1 | contig 24250 bp, 22 predicted proteins | sample YL17G07_20_MG_FD_203693 | JGI IMG/M metagenome (GOLD analysis project Ga0315282, IMG submission 203693) | Sediment microbial communities from Yellowstone Lake, YNP, Wyoming, USA - YL17G07_20 | ecosystem: Environmental > Aquatic > Freshwater > Lake > Sediment | place: USA: Wyoming | collected... | reverse complement strand
CTTTCTTGTAAAAATAAGCGAATTAATTGCTCCTTTTTCCAGCAATGTTCTAAAAGCAGAAGAAGTTAGAAATGGCATTGATTTTTATTTCATAGAAACTGCCGTTATGCGGCAGGCCATAACAGAAATCAAAAAGCACATTAAACTGGCAACAAAAGAAAGTTATGAAGAATACAGCTGGGATAAATTAAAAAACAGGCCAAAATACAGAATTACAATTTCAGCCAGAATAGAATGATTAATTACAAAGAAGCGCCAGACATAAAAGAAAATTTACAGAAGATTGCACAAGCTCTGCAATTAAATCATATCAAGCTAGATGATGTGCATTGCTTTAGAAGCCATGGCTCTGGCTCTCGCAGTACAATTGCAAGATGTTATGCGCTAGGCAAGCTGTGGCAGCAGGCCCTAAACACAAAGGCACACTATGCAATTGAAGTTTTATCTGAAAGATTTGACAAATTATCTGACGAGGAAAAGACAAAAGTCCTTATCCATGAACTGCTCCACATACCGAAAAGCTTTGGTGGCGGCTTCAGGCATCACGACTATGCCTGCAGAAGAAATGTCGAGCTTTTATACCGCCGTCTGGGACAATAGCGTCGCTGTAGGTCGGTTTTGAAAAGAAAGCCTTTTATAGCCAAATCAAAAGTTCTTTTTAGAATGTATAATAAAAAACCATATCAAAATCAGCCACAGGAAGAGATAACCCGTGTAAGGATGCCAAGAGGCCGGGAAGTGCTTGGAATAGTTGAAACCAGGCTCGGTTTTGGCAAATCCCGCGTTATCTGCAGTGACGGCAAGACTCGTATTTGCAGGGTACCTGGCCATTTGCGCCAAAGGCTGTGGGTAAGGCCAGATTATATTGTAATTGTTGAACCCTGGGAGTTTGAAGGCGATGCTAAAGGCGATATAATTTTCATTTATACTGAAAATCAAGCTAATTGGCTAAGAAGAAATGGCTATTTGAAAACATTAGGGAAAAATGAGTTTTAAAATGGAATTCCAAGAAGAAACAGCAATCCCAAAAGCAAGAGTCGCAGTCCTGATAGGTAAAAAAGGGACAACAAGAAAGACAATTGAGAAAAAAAGCCACACAAAAGTAAGAATTTCTGCGGACGGCATTGTTTCAATATATGGCAGCGATGCCTTAGAGGTTATGATTGTTAAAAATATTGCTGAGGCAGTAGGCCGGGGCTTTAATCCAGAATTAGCATTAGAACTTTTGAAAGATGAAAATTCCTTTGAGCTAATCAACATAGAAGATTACATCGGCAAAAACAAGGCTTTGGATAGAATCAGAGGCGTAATTATTGGAAAAGAAGGCAAGACAAGGAGAGTTATAGAAAAATTAACTGGCGTTCATCTCTCAGTTTATGGAAAAACCGTTTCTATAATTGGAAAAGCAGAATCTGTAACGATTGCGCACCAAGCTATAGAAATGTTTTTAACAGGAGCTAAGCACAGCACCGTATACAGATTCTTGGAGAAAAAAACAAAATCCAAGCTGACAGAGGCTGAATACAATGTCTGAAGAGCTTAGAGCAATCAGTGTTGCAGAATTCTTTGAGAAAAACAGGCATTTGCTAGGCTTTGATAACCCAATCCGTGCATTATTAACATCTGTTAAGGAAGCTGTTGACAACAGCTTGGATGCTTGCGAATCTGCGAAGGTACTTCCCGAAGTTTTAGTTCAAATCAAAAAAATTTCAGAAACAAGATTTAGAGTTATAGTTGAAGATAACGGCCCTGGCCTGGGCAGAAAAGATGCTCCAGGGGCATTTGCACAGTTGCTTTACGGAAGCAAGTTCCAGATTTTCGGCGGAAAACAATCAAGAGGACAGCAGGGAATTGGCATATCAGCTGCAGTTCTTTATTCGCAATTGACAACTGGCCTGCCCGCCCGCGTAATTACAAAGCAGAAAGGCAAGCCGGCCCTTGTTTTAGAATTAAAAATTGATGTAAAAACAAACACGCCAACAATAGTTTCAGAATCTACAATAGACTGGAAAAAAGAACACGGCACTCGCGTTGAATTAGAAATGGAAGCCAAATATGTTGAAAGAAAAGCTTCTGTTGTCGAGTATATACGAGAAACAGCTATTGTAAATCCGCATGCCACAATAACTTTTATTGATCCTGAAGGCCAGAAAACACAGTTCAAGGCAATTGCAGAAAAACTGCCAAAGGAGCCGGAATTCATAAAACCGCATCCCCACGGAATTGAACTAGGTTTATTGCTGAGGATGCTGAAGGAAACATCAGCAAGAACAATTAATTCATTTCTGATTACAGAATTTGACAAAGTAGGCTCAGGAACTTCAGAGGAAATCCTGAAAATTGCAGGATTAGATCCTAAAATAGGCCCGAAATTCCTTACAACAGAGCAGGCTGACAAACTGATGAAAGCAATGCACGGCGCCAAAGTAATGTCGCCTACAACAAGCTGCCTTGTTCCTATTGGGGATGCACTTCTGCAAAAATCTTTAACAGAAGAATTTGATTTGGAATTCAGCCACGCAGTTACAAGAACTCCATCAGTTTACAGGGGCATGCCTTTCCTGATTGAAGTTGCAATTGGTTATGGAAGCAAAGAACTGCCTCAAGACCAGACTGTCAAAATATTCCGTTTTGCTAATCGTGTTCCTTTATTGTATCAGCAGGGTGCCTGCGCACTAACAGAAGCAATTACTGCAGTTGACTGGAAATCCTATGGCTTGCAGCAATCTGGCGATAATATTCCTGTCGGCCCTGCAATAATCATAGTGCATATGGCTTCTGTATGGGCTCCTTTTACATCAGAATCCAAAGAAGCAATCGCGCATTATGATGAAATAACCAAAGAAGCAAAGCTTGCTTTGCAGGAATGCGGCAGAGCCTTGCAGTTATATGTGGGAAAGAAGCAGAGAAAACAACTGGCTGAAAAGAAAGCAGACATGTTCAAGCTTTATTCCATAGAATTGGCAGAGGCCATTGCTGCATTAACAGGGGCAAAGCAGGATGAAGTTGAAAAGAAATTAGTAAAACTAACTGATGAGATGCTAAAACTAGGCGCAATTGAAGAAGCCGGCGAAAAAGAAGCTGAAGAAGAGAAGAAACCAAAGAGAAAATTAGGCGCATTCAAGGGAGAGGAGGATTAATGGGAGCAATTAAAGGAAAAACAAAGAAAGAAGTCTTGGAAGCTTTGGAGCAGGAAGCAAAGCAGGTTCTTGCAACAATAAATGAAATGAAGAACCCCAAAGTAAAGATTCCTCTAAGGACTTTGACTAATGTTTACTTTGATGCCAAGGAGAAAATGATCAAGCTTGGCGACAAGACAGGAGCAAGGGCTTTCTACAATGTAAACCAGGCAAAGAAATTCATGCAGACAATGCTTGTTGCAGCACAAATCAAAAGTTTAATCCTGCAAAACTCTCCAACTTTGGATACTAGGCAGTTATTCTATTTATTGAGAGGCACAATGCCTCATTCTGATGAAGATAAATTTGATGACCAGGATGAATCAGATGCAATAATTGAAGATGTTGAAGTTATAATTGATGCTTTGCGTGAAGAGCTTGGCCTGATAGCAGTTCCAAAAGGTGTTATTGCAGGTCCATTAATTGTTGAGGATACTGTTTCCGGAGATATAATTGATTATACTAAAATGGGAGCTGCAGGCGGAGCAGTTCCTGCTTCTGTAGAGCCTGAGAATTTCAAATTCAAGAAATGCACAGCAGATTACATCTTAGTTGTTGAAAAATATGCAGTCTGGAATCTTCTAAACCAGCAAAGATATTGGGAAAAGAACAATTGCATTTTGATGACTGGGAAAGGCCAGCCAGCCCGTGCAGAAAGAAGACTGGTGGCAAGATTTGAAAAAGAGCTCAAGATTCCAATTTATGTGTTCTGTGATATGGATGTCTATGGATATTACATTTACTCTGTTTACAAGCAGGGCTCAATCAATCTGGCATTCTTCTCGGAGAAAGCTGCTGCGCCATCAGCAAGATACATTGGCTTTAATGTTGACGATTATGAAAGATTCAAACTGCCAAAGACCGCACGAATCAAGATGGCTGAAGATGACATGAAAAGAATCAAAGAAGTCAAAGCCTATGACTGGTTCAAGTCAAAAGAATGGCAGGCTGAACTAGACAAGCTGGCAAAGTTTGGTTATACTATAGAATCTGATTCGCTAGTTGCCAAGTCAATTGATTTCACAGCAAAAACATACTTGCCAGAAAAGATAAAGAAGAAAGAGTGGCTGGATTAATTTTTCTAGAAATTTAAGTGCTCCCGGCGAGATTTGAACTCGCGCCGACGGCTCGAAAGGCCATCATCCTTGACCGGGCTAGACGACGGGAGCAATGGGCCAGCGAGGATTTTCTTCACCACGCAGCCAAGCCTAAGCTGCTGCGCAGCTTTCTTTGAACCTCGGACCTGCCGTGAGCTTCGATTCTTGCCTGACGGCAAGCGTCATATAAGACGGCCGCTCCACCGGACTAAGCTACTGGCCCGCAACAAAGCAACACGAAAATGGTTTTTAAGCCTTGTTTTAACTTATGGCCATGCTGAACCTTGCTGCAGACTTCATTAAGCATTGCAATCCTAAAGAGACCGTTGTTGTATATCATGGGGGTTGCGGGGATGGCCTTGCTGCAGCTGCAATTCTATTAAGAACATTCCAGAAGCTTTTTGGCGAGATGCCAAAGGCAAAATTCGCTTCTCCAGGCGTTGTTGCAAAGCTGAACTTGCATTCCAAGACAATAATTTTTGTAGATTTGGCTGTTGACCAGGAAAAAGATTACCTCTTGAATCTGGCAAAGAATTCTAAGATATTGATTTTAGACCATCATCAGGTTTCAAATGACCTGAACAAGGAGGGTATTCTTCACGTGCATCCAGATTTCTTTTCTAAAGTTCCAGGCGTAAGATACCCCGGGTCTAAATTAACATTTGATGTATGCTCCCTCTTGATAGATATTTGTGATTTAGATTGGATAGTTGCAATCGGTTTAATTCACGATGTTGGTGCAGAGCATTGGAAATCATTTATGGATAAGGTTTTTGCCAAATATCCTGAATTAGGCAGGAAAACTTACACCTATGAAGGCAAAATCGGCCTGCTCGTTTCTATAATAACTGCAGGCCAGGAGCTCAAAAATGGCAACGAGCTCGCATTGAAAGTTCTGCTTGAAGCTGAAAGGCCTTCTGACATTCTAGATGCAAAGATTCCAGAAGTAGAAGATTTGCTTGAAGTCAATAAAGAGCGAATGAAAGAATTTAATTATTATGTGGAAAACTGGGAAAAACTGGCAGATTATGACAGAAAACTAAAATTAGTTATTTATGATATTGATTTGAAGCATAAAATCTCATCTGCATTGTCAACAGCGCTCTCCAAGAAAAACCCAGATTTGCTTTTTATTATTATGAACCAGGAAAGCCCATCTGTTTTGAAGATAAATTTCAGGCAAACCCTGGAGAAAGTTGACTGCAACTGGCTTGCCAAAGAGTCAACAAAGCCTTTTGGCGGCTCTGGCGGAGGCCACAAGCCAGCAGCAGGGGCAAGAATTCATCCAAAATACAAGGAAAAGTTTAAAGAAAAGGTTAGGGAATTACTGAAAGAAAAGCAAGGAAAATGAAATGCCTAATTTAAGAAGATTATAAAATCGACTAAAGATGAACATTTTTGCCAAAAGCTTAACTGTAGCACACACCAAAACTCTTATAAATACAATATTGTAACAAGTATGTATAAATACCATATGGAAAATGGTTAAAACATACATAATTACGAAGAAAATAGCAAAGCACGGCAAGCAAGCTATTTTGGTAATACCTAGTTTCTTGCAGAAGATGTTAAAACCTAACGCTCTTGTGGAGGTCCAACTTAAAGTATTGGAAGATTAAAATGGACAAATCTGAAATAGCCGAAAAAATCAGCAAAATATCGAGGCAGGGAAGCTGGCGCAACAGCAGGGAAATAGCTGTTGGCAATGTTCCCTTTTCAGTAAGAGATGTAATCGTAACGGCGCCATTGATTGCAGGCCTTAATGTTTATCTTGTTGGCGGAACAGGCGAGGGCAAGACCCAATTAGCTAATGATTTGGCAGGCCTCTTCGGTGATTCATATTGCTATGCTGAAGGCAGGCCGGATTTTGAGCTTTCAGAGCTTACAAAACAGCTTAATCTTAACGCCCTGAAAGAAGCCAAAACAGACAAGGAGCTTGTACAGCTTACTGAAAATGTCAACAAGGCTTTGTTCTATGTTGACGAACTTAACAGATGTCCCCCGATTATACAGAACTATTTTTTCAATTTCTTTGACGGAAAGCTGGTCCATAATGGAAAAGTCTTCCGATTAGGAAAAGACGGCTATGCAGTCGGCTTTGCATCAGGAAACATAGGCGACGGCGCCTATGTTGGAATCCAGGATTCCGACAGGGCATTGAAGGATAGAATGCATCTGATTGTAAAGCTGGATGACCCCCAGTTTTGTACATCCGAGGAGGATGACGGCTGGATTTTTGAGAGCAAGAGAGACCCCAGAGCAACAACTCCGGATAAAAATGAAAATTATCTGGATGATATCTTGCAGTTGCACAAAGAATTCAACAAAAGAGAAGTGCCTGCAATCCTGCCTGCTCTGGGGCTTTATTTCCACAAGGGCTTGGACTATTTGGAACAGACGCCAAGGCACAGCAAGAGAGCTGTTGATACCCAGTGGCCTAATGTGCAGGGAATAAGGCAGGATACTGACGAATCAAAAATAATGCCCCTTTCCAAAAGAGCAGTCTTGGCTACGATAAGCCTAAGCCAGGCCCTCGAAATGATTGCAGAAGCCAAAAATTGTGAAGTAAAGGACAGCACCGCAATGTTTTTGGACGCATTGCGATTTACAGTTCCATATTCAGGCATCTTAGCGCCGCAATTTATACATAACGAGAAAGGCGGCGATGCTTATGCCGCATTTGATGCTGTTATGGAGCACATTAAAACAGACATTAATGAGAAAAAGGGAGCACTTGAAGTTGCTCTTGCTTACGCTCAAGGGGGCAATAAAGAAGATTCGGTGCTCAATGAAATATGCCGGCCAGGACGGGAAGGAAAATGGGCCCCTGTGCGCCATTATGTTGAAAGCCTTGCCAGACAGCCAGCAAAGGAAAATAAAGAACTATTGGCGAAAATCGCGGCTGAGCTGAAAGCACCTAAGCCCCCTAAAATAGCATGAATAAGCATAAGTAAAACGATGCAAAATGACAAAATACATATCAGGAAACAGGACAGCAGAAGATATTCTTAGAGCTTATCATCAAAAATTAGAGGAACAGAAAAATAAAACTCCAAGGCAGGAGCCGAGAAAGGTTGCTCCTGCCAAGATTAATGCAGACACCAAGGATTTGGAAAATTATGTTTTGATACCGGGAACTGATGTTTTGATAGCAAAACATCAAGCTCACAACGGCCTGAATTGGGAGCAGACCCATTACAAGCTGGCGGAAGAAGGCTTGTTCATGCCTTCTCCGGCATTGTTTATGGCATATTTCCTGAAAACAAAAGAAGCAAGCGAAGGAAACTTAACTCTTTATGACGGAAAAAACCAGCAGATATCCAAGGCAGAAGCAAATGAGCTTTGGAATGACATATCCTCAACAGACAGGAAAAACCGCGAGGATTGCTGGATTTGGCTTGATGCCAAATTTGTCCAAGGCTCGGGTTGCAATAATTTAGACATTGAAACAGCCCATAGCGTTGCCAGTGGAAAACTGATTTCCAAAAAGACAGAGCCTCTGGAGGCCTGCCTGAATAAAGATTGTTATGCGAATTTAGTTTTCAACAAGCAGGGCCTGCCAATCAAAGAATCTGCCGATACAAAATACAAACAGAATAAAAATTTGCGTTTCTGGCATCCTAGAGAAGATGCTGTCGCGGGGTTCGTCGCCGATTCCGATAGGGCTCTCCTCGGCTGCGTCGATGAGCCCCAGTACTCGCTTTCTGCGCTCGGGGTACGGCCTTGCGTAGAGTTGAAAAAGAAGGTGTAAAATGGCAATGTCAAGAAAAATCTCGGGCAACCGAACTGCAGAAGATGTTCTTAGAGAGTATCATAGAAAGCTGGCGGAAAACAAGAATAAAGTAACAGCGCCAAAGCCTAAACAAATAGCACCTGTAAAGGCCGCCAATATCACCAACCCCGAAGATTACATAGTTCTGCCAGGCAGAACGCACGGCAATTACAGCTATCTAGATTTGCTCGTCTCTAATGAAAAAATGCATTTGGGCAAAAGCTGGTACGATGCGCACAAGGAACTGCAGAAAAATAATGAATTTATGCTAACCATAAGGCAGTTTGTAGATTATCTAAACTTGCTAAAATCTGGAAATGCTTATGACGGTGCTGGCAACAAAGTGCCAAAACCAGAGCTGATAAAAATTTATGATGGCATAACAGAAGTTAAAGACCCTTGGAGAGCAGAATGGCTTGATGCTTATTTTGAAAATAGAAACAATGAGCAGTATATTCTCACAGAAAACAAGGCCAAGGCTGAAAAGCTTCAGCCTTGCTTGATGGAAGATAAAACTCCTGGCATAAACTTGGAATACTGGCTGAAAAATGCAACTCCGCAGGGCTTTCCTCCCAAAAACATTCCAGACGGCAAATTATACTTTTGGCATCCGAGAGAAGATGCTGTCGCGGGGTTCAACGCCAATTCCGTTAGGGCTTACCTCGGCTGCGTCAGTGAGCCCCAGGACTCGAATTCTGCGCTCGGGGTACGTCGGGCCAAGAAAAGGGTGTAAAAATGACAACGCTGGAAGAAAAACTGGAAAAAAAGAAAAATGAAATCGGCCTGGTTGGAATCAGGCTGAATTTTTCCAGGCCTAAAGATGCAAGAACAGGAATAGAAGAATACATAACCCAGGACTGGCGTGAAATTGTTATCAGAATCAAGGCTGACTTGGATTTAACGCCCGATAAGCAGGCCAAAAGCTATGCTGAAAAGCTAAAAATTGATAATCCTATAGAGACTGTTGTAGCAGACGGCCTTTACCACGAATGCGGCCATAGGGAGCTGCCAACAGAAACTGGCTTTGGCTGCCCGTTCAAAGTTGAGCATCACGATAAAATACTTGATGGCATATCAAAAGCATTGAAAGTAAAGGGCAAACAAGACCAATTCGTTTCTGATGCAGAAGGAAACCAGCGAAGCCTCGAATCTTATATGGCAAATGCCTTTGAAGATGTTCTTGATAATGTCAATGCCAGAAAGCATACAAGATATGCCGGCCAGGTATTATTCTGGAACAATGCAGGCATAGAGAACAAAGGCAGGTTTGCTGAATTTTACGAAGCCTTTGTCAGAATAAATCTTGCATTATGGGGCGAAGGCACAGATACAAAGCTATTGAGGAGGCATTATACTAATTCAGGCAAAGTCAAAAAAGCAGTAAATGAATTTACAGGCTGTCTAAAAGAAAATTTAGGGACAGAAAAGCTTTTTCACATCCAGCAGAATGAAGAACTTTTTGCAGGACTGTTCAACAAGGAAAGCTGGGATGAAATGGCTTACAGGTTTGCCTTGGCGACAGCCGATTTGCTTGATACAAAACAGCAGGAGCTTCAGCTCGGCCTGGGTTCAAAAGAGAATCCATTTGACAAGATGATAAAACTGCCAGGGGTGCAGGAAGACCTGGCTTATAGCAGATACAAGGAAGGATTGGGGCCTTCCGAGCACACAAATTCTTTATTGCAGTTAGACGCATTATACAGGAAAATATCGAGGGCGATTCCTGTCAAGACTTCTGAATATACAAAAGCAGGCGGAGTTCCAATTGCCTACTTTGGCAAAAGAAATCCGAAAGAAGACGAAACAATAAAAATAAACAGAATCAAAGGCATAGGCTTTGACGAAGAAGGTAATTTAGGCATAAAAGTTGCCCGGCACGAGCTTCAATACCCAACAACTTACAAAGTGCACCCAAGAAATTTCCCAAGATTAAAAATAGCCTTGCTTGATACTTCAAGCTCAATGGCAGAATCTCCAGACGGCAGCGATGAAGTTGGCGATAAGTCGTTTATCCCCTGGGGAGACAATAGCAAATACCATTTCGCTTTAAAAGGGCTCTATGGCATAGATAATTTCCTTGAAAAGCAGGGCGTAGCCCCTTATGTCAAGGCAGAGGCAATAGTTTTTGGGGATAGGACAAAAGCTACAGGCAAGCGGCAGCTGCGCTCTGAAGAGGAAAGGAAAGCTTTACTGCGCATGCCTGATGGCGGAACTGCGATTGATGCAGATGCCTTAACGCCGGAGCTTGGCGAAAGATGTTTTTTAATTTCAGTGTCAGACGGCGAGATTGCCAACTGGAATTCTGTAAAAAATTCCTATAAGAAAGCAATAGAAAAGGCAGATTACCGCCACATTCAAATCGGCGCCAAAAACAAATTTACAGAAGATTTGGAAAGCTGGGGCATTCCAGTGCATTATGTGAGAGGTGATGATGATTTGTCAAGGTTAATGATAGACGCAACTGCAAAATATTACAAGGAAGGTAATATGCACAATGCATCAGGCGTGTATGAGCCAAAACGCAGGGAAACGAAATGACACCAAAATATATCTCAGGAAACAGGACAGCAGAAGATATTCTTAGAGCTTATCATCAAAAATTAGAGGAACAGAAAAATAAAACTCCAAGGCAGGAGCCGAGAAAGGTTGCTCAGGCGGAAGTTAAAGATTTACGAGGCCATATCTATATTCCTAAAATTGATTTATACGTAGCTAAAGAAAAAACCCTGCATGGAAAGGACTGGCATCAAAGCCATGCAGAGCTGCACAAACAGGGCATGCAGATGCTAACAATTCCTCAATTCATAGAATTTGTCAAATACTTAAAGTTAGAGCCAAGAAATCAAGAGTACCAAAAAATCCTGGATGAGATTTTAACTGTCCGAGATCCTATGAGGGCTGAATGGCTGGATGCAGATTTCAAAGTTGTTAATGGCACCTTGCATGCCAATTACAGCCATAGAACTATTAATGGAAAATTGCAACCACAAAATTCAGAGCCCTTAGACGCTTATTTAATGGAAGACAAAACTCCTGGAATTAATTTAGATTATTGGTTGAATAACGCCACAGCCCAAGGACTTCCACCTAAAAACACACCAAAAGGTAATCTCTGGTATTGGCATCCACGAAATGACAATAATTCTGTCGCGAGGTTCATCGCCCTTTCCGTTGGGGCTTACCTCTACTGCGGCAGTGAGCCCCAGTACTCGGATTCTGCGCTCGGGGTACGCGTCGCGAAAATAAAATAAGCGTAAAAGCGCCAGAAATCTCTTAAAGTTATTTGTTTTTCTTTTCTTGCCCTGGAAAATTTGTCTCTTGAGATTTCCAGAATCCTGCTGGGGGTCTATGAAAGAAAAATTTGGGCTACACGCAAAGCCATAGTGCTTCTTTATCAAAGGAGACATAAAATACAGTAATGATAGCTGGTAGCAATGAAAGCCCTTGGGTAAGGTCGAGCGAATGTTAAAATTACGGTGTAAATTTAGTGGCTTTGCTACAACTGTCGCGAGGTTCAACGCCAATTCCGATAGGGCTAACCTCAACTGCAACAATGAGCCCCAGAACTCGAAATCTTTAAACATATTGCAAAAAGACGAGATTTCTGCGCTCGGAATAACCCAAGAAATTCCAGGGCCAAATTATGAAAACTTACCGTAATCTCTATAAACAAATTTGTTCCATGGAAAATCTAAAGTTGGCATTTAGAAAAGCTCGCAAAAGAAAATCCAACAAGCCCAGCGTCAAGAAATTTGAAGAGAATTTGGAAGAACAACTAAACACGTTAAAGCAAGAGTTAGAGACATTCACTTACAAACCAGTGCCTCTTAAACGGTTTGTGATTAGAGACCCTAAAACAAGAACAATATATGCTTCTGCATTTAGAGACAGAGTTTTACATCACGCCATAATCAACATTATTGGTTCTTTATTTGAAAGATGTTTTATTTATGATTCTTATGCAAGCCGAGTAAACAAAGGAGCACACGCCGCAATAGAAAGGTTTGACAGGTTCACAAGAAAAGTTTCAAAAAATGGCAAACTGGTTAGACAAGCACATAGCCCTAATTCTATTGCAGGGTATGTTCTTAAAGCAGATATAAGGCATTATTTTGAAACCGTTGACCACGAAGCTTTAATCAAAATTATAGAACGGAAAATTCGAGATGGCGACGTTGTTTGGCTAATCCGGCAAATTTTAGGCAATTACGACTGTAAAGTTCTGGGCAAGGGTATGCCACTTGGTAATTACACAAGCCAATTCTTCGCAAATGTTTACTTAAACGAATTGGATTATTTTATCAAGCACGAATTAAAAGTAAAATACTACATACGATACGTCGACGATTTTGTAATTTTCCATCGCGACAAAAGCCAGCTAAAAACGTATAAATCGAAGATAAACGACTATCTCAAAATAAACTTGAAAATTGAGCTCCATAAAGATAAATCTAGAGTTATGCCTTTACGGGGCGGGGTGGCTTTTCTAGGTTATAGAATTTTTTATCACTATAAGCTTCTGGGATTGCGCAATAAAAGAAAATTTGAAAGGACTTTCGGAAAAAAGCTGAATTTATATGAAAAAGGGCTTTTGTCTTACGAAGCTTTAGTTGCAAGCTTGCAAGGCTGGCGGGGCCATGCAATACACGCCAATACATATAAGCTTCAGCGCGGCATTTTAGAAAATATATTAAAGCTTAGTTTTAACTAAATGGCTATGAAATACCGCATTCTCCCCCAAGAATTTTACAGTAGGGATACAGCAATAGTTGCAAGAGAGCTTCTAGGAAAAATCTTTTGCCGTAAAATTAATAATCTAATTTTAGCCGGCAAGATTGTTGAGACTGAAGCTTACCTTGGCAAGAATGATCCTGCTGCAATAGGGCTCAGAAAAGCAAAAAATGTGCCGCAGCCATTGCTTAATCCGCCAGGATTTGTGTTTGTTTATTTCACTTATGGAAATCACTGGATGTTAAATATAATTGCCAAAACAGAACAGCTGGGCGCTGTTCTTGTCAGAGCAGTAGAACCCTGGCGAGAAATTGATGAGATGTTTAAGCATAGAAGAGCTACAAACAAGAAAATCAATAAAGTTGAACAGCTTTGCAGCGGCCCCGGAAAATTTACACAGTGCTTCAAAATTGACAAAAGCCTGCAAAACACAGATGTTACAAAACTAGGGGATATTTTTGTTTTAGATAATTCAGAGAGCTTCAAAATAGAAAGCTCTCATAGAATAGGCGTTAGTCGTGACTTGAGAAAGAAACTAAGATTTTATATAAAGGGAAATAAGTTTGTTTCAAATGCCAGATAGCATCAAAAAAGAAGTCATAGAAGCAATTGCGAAAGCTGCAAAAATACCGCCGCACGAAATTGCATCTTTGCTGGAAGAGCCTAAAAATCCAGAGCGGGGAGATTTAGCATTTCCCTGCTTCAGATTAGCAGCTAAGTTCAGGACTTCCCCTCAAAATATCGCAAAGGATATTGCTGCAAAGCTGCCAAAATTAAAATTTGTAAAGAGAATTCAAGTTGTAGGGCCTTATGTTAATTTTTTCCTCAGCAGTTCTAATCTAGCAGAAAATGTTTTGACAGAAGTTTACAAAACAAAGGCTGACTTCGGCTCTGGCGTAAAGAAGCAGGAAAAAGTAATGATTGAATTTTCCCAGCCGAACACGCACAAATCGTTTCACATTGGGCATCTGAGAGGTACTTCTTTGGGAGATTCCCTGGTAAATATAATGAAATTTTCAGGTTACCCCGTAATTGCAGCAAATTATATTGGAGATATTGGAACACATGTTGCAAAATGGCTTTGGTTTTACACAAAATTTTACAAAAATAAAGCTCCAAAGAAGAATATTGGCAAGTGGCTTGGAAAAATGTATGCTGAAGCCACAAAAAAATATAAAAGCCACGAGAAATATCACGAGGAAGTTGCAGAAATTTTGAAAAAATTAGAAGCAGGAGATAAAAAACTGCTAAAAATATGGCAACAGACAAGAAAATTAAGCCTGGATGTCTTTGCAGAAGCTTACAAAGAGCTCGGCATTAAATTTGACATTACATTTTACGAATCTGAAGTTGAAAAATCTGGTAAAAAGATTGTTTCTGAATTGTTGAAGAAAGGCCTTGCAAAAAGGGATCAAGGGGCCATTATTATTGACTTGGAAAAATATGGCTTGGATGTGTTTCTTTTATTGAAATCCGACGGCTCTTCACTATATTCAACAAAAGAATTAGCACTCGCAAAATTAAAATTTGAAAAATATAAGATAAACAAGTCGATTTATGTGACTGCGCACGAGCAAACTCATTACTTCAAACAACTTTTCAAGACTTTAGAACTTATGAATTTTAAACAGGCCAAAAAATGCTATCATTTGGCCTACGGCTTTATCTTATTGCACGGAAAGAAAATGGCTTCCCGTGCCGGCGATATAGTTTCATTTGAAGATTTATTTGAGCAAACTAAAGAAAATGCATTGGAAGAAGTCTGGAGCAGGAATCAAAAGATACACGAAGCAACAGCAGAAAGAATTGCTGGAAAAATAGCTTTGGCTGCCTTGAAATACAGCATGCTAAAACAGTCATCAGAGAAAACAATTGATTTTGATTTTGAAAGAGCACTGGCATTTGAAGGCGATACAGGCCCGTACCTGCAGTATTCTCTTGTAAGGGCAAAGAAAATTCTGGAAAAAGTCAAGGCGAGGCCAAGCCTAAACATCGCCTTTGACTTGCTGAAAACAGATGAAGAGATAAATTTGATTAAAAAGATTTCAAATTTCAAGGAAATTGTTGCAAAGGCAGCTGAACAATATGCTCCGAATATAATTGCAAATTATGCTTATGAGCTGACACAGATTTTTAATACATTTTATGAGAAATGCCCTGTTGCAAAATCAGATGCAAAAACAAAATCTGCAAGGATTTTGCTGGTATGGACTTTTGCACAAACCTTAAAAAATGCCCTTAAACTACTTGGAATCGAAGAAGTTGAGGTTATGTAGTATGTTTAAAGATTGGTCAAAAGAGAAAAAGCTAGTTTTAGTATTAATTGCAGTTACATATTTACCGTATTTAATTTACGCATTATCATTATTCGCGGATGAAAGTAACATAAATTTCATAGGTATTATATTTATGTCATTTGTTTCTATGCTGAGCACATTTTTCATGGGGCAAATTTATTTGTCCTCTACTTTATTGAATGGTATTTTACAACCCTTAATAGTTTATGGTATAACTGCAGTAGGAACGTATGTAGCTTATGTTAAATTAAGAGATTACAAGTATGCACATATAATTGGATTCAGTGCATGGATTGCACTAATTTTGTTAAGCCATTTGACTTTGCTTACACTCATAATCACTGGCTCACCAGTTTTTCCATAGGGCTAAGACTACTAAAACTTTTTAAACTAAAGTTTTTGGTCTATGGTTATGAAGCGCTCATCTCGAAAGTGGAAGAAGAAGAACAAAAGCGGCTATCGAGGCCGCTGGAAATGGTATAGAAAGAAGCTCAATGAAAGAAAACGATTGAGAAAGATGAAGCGCCTTGGAATGATAGGACAGTCCTAAGCTTAAACTTTTAAATCGATTTTTGTTTATCTTATACGCGGAGATACCCAAGCGGTCAAAGGGGATGGTCTCAAGAACCATTGGCTTAGTGCCTTCGGAGGTTCGAATCCTCTTCTCCGCATCTAACATTACAAATTCTCGAAGGGATTAAACGAAACTGTTTACTTGAGCATACACTTAAAAAACTATCATTTATATTAAATTTTACAGGATAAAAATGTCTAACTTAACGGAAGCTCTTAGCTTCACAAATACAGATGCCCGAAAAGTAACGCTTGAAAACTACAAGGTGGCAGCAGTAATTAAAGGCGATGGCGAAGTAATTCCCTGGCAGAATTTTGAACTACCTTCTGTTTTGCGTGAACCTTTGGTGTATGTGCCTGGCGACGGTGCGCCACAGATTGTTTCAGGAGCAAGGAGTGGTCTAGTTCACGTCGACTCGAGATGGTTCAAACTTAAAGGCAATAGGCCACCCAAAGACTACTCACCCAATAACTATGGCAATGACGAACCAGGGGGTGCAATGTCTGAAGAGGCTGCACGACAAGAACTTGAAGCTACCGGGCGTATCGCTAAAATAATGCGAGAGTACGGTTTTAATCCACCCCACATGCCAGCAGCCTTAGTCAAATACAATGTAGAATATAACAACGAGTATCTGGAAAATAAAAAATGGTGGCAACCGTGGATGACGCCAAAGAAGCGCCAGCGCTCCCAGCGTGAGCACTGCTTTGCAGCGATTTTGCAAACCTATGGTGAAACCAGACCAGTAAACTGTAAGCTTACCAACACCCCGCCGTTATTCTCCAAGTACTGTGTAGAACCGCCGCTACACAATTCAACGCCTATTTGGCTGGGATTTGCAATGAGAGTCTTCAAAGAAGCAGGGCTTAACATAAACTTAGAAACTATCGACCCTGGCAATGTAGCATGTTATCAGGTAAATGGAGGTTATGGGATATTCCGCATCGACCATGAGGACACAACGATTGGAAGCCTTCATAAAAAATGTTTAGAGCGAACTCTGGCATTCTGTCCGGGGCCAAAAGACAAAAGAAAAAGATTTTACGATGCTTTTGATGGCAAAGTTTTGCCCGAGCCAATTCCCGCCAAAGAGGTATTAGCATACTATAAGACTTCTCATGCAGTTGCCTTGTGACAAACTCTTATCTTTTGAAGGCGAAATCCTTATAAATGAATTTTCTAGTTGAAATAACCATGAGCGACTAAGCTCGATGGGTGATCTGAAAATATGAGCCCGTCATGAACAATGATGGGCATTTAGCCTATACAAATGCTCAGAGATTTTGCTCTCGCACTCCATTTGCAGCAATGCAAAATTGAGATGCGTGATTTTATTGCTGAACATAAATTTCAACAATAAATTATAGGAACAATGAGTTCCATTTCATGCTCGAATTGGGATGATGAAGATGAGCAGCTATAGATAGCTTAATGCAAATAAAAATTAGTAACAGTGAAATGTGCAAAATAGAAATTAAGTTTCACAACTCAAGTAAATTGCGGTAATGTATAACAATTCCCGTTGATCCTGCGGGAGGACACCGCTAGTGGGATACGATTAAGACATGCAAGTCATCTCCGCAAGGAGAGGCGTAAGGCTGCGTAACACGTCGAGAACCTAACCTACAGAGGGGCATAACCTCGCGAAAGTGAGGCTAATTCCACATAGGAAACAGAACTTGGAAAAGCCTGTTTCCCAAATCCTTCGGGGCTGTAGGATGGCTCGGCGGTGGATTAGGCTGTTGGTGATGTAATGGCTCACCAAACCTAAGATCCATAGGGGCCTTGAGAGAGGAAGCCCCCAGAGGCACACTGAGAAAAGGGTGCCAGCCCTACGGGGTGCAGCAGTCGCGAAACCTTCGCAATGCGCGCAAGCGTGACGAGGGAATCCCACGTGCCAGCGTTTTACGTTGGCTTTTGTCGTCTGTTAAAAGGACGGCGAATAAGTGAGTGGGTAAGACTGGTGCCAGCCGCCGCGGTAATCCCAGCGCCACAAGTGGTGTTCGCTATTATTGAGTCTAAAGCATCCGTAGCCGGCTTGCTAAGTTCTCTGTGAAATCCGGCAGCTTAACTGTCGGGCGTGCAGAGAATACTAGCAAGCTAGAGAGCGGGAGAAGTGGGCGGTATGCCTGAGGGAGCGGTAAAATGTTTTAATCTCAGGTGGACCACCAACGGCGAAGGCAGCCCACTAGAACGTGTCTGACGGTGAGGGATGAAAGCTGGGGGAGCAAAAGGGATTAGATACCCCTGTAGTCCCAGCTGTAAACGCTGCCTGTTAGATGCTGCAGCTCTTTTAAGGAATTGCAGTGTCGTAGCGAAGGCGTTAAACAGGCCACTTGGGGAGTACAGCCGCAAGACTGAAACTTAAAGGAATAGGCGGGAGAGCACACAAGGGGTGAATGCTGCGGCTCAATTGGATTCAACGCCCAGAACCTCACCAGCAGCGACAGCAGGATGAAGGTCCTCCTGAATGGGGTACTCGACACGCTGAGAGGTAGTGCATGGCCGTCGTAAGCTCGTGCCGTGAGGTGTTCAGTTAAGTCTGAGAACGAGCGAGACCTGCGCTTTTAATTGCCACTCTTTTCTTGCGAAAGTAAGAAGGGAAGCACAATAAAAGGACTGCTGGCGCAAGCCAGAGGAAGGTGCAGGCGACGATAGGTCTGTATGCTCCAAATCTGCTGGGCTGCACGCGGCATGCATTGGTTGAGAGAACGGGCTGCAACTCCGAAAGGAGAAGCTAATCCCTTAAACTCATCCTTGTTCGAATTGAGGACTGCAACTCGTCCTCATGAAGGCGAAATCCCTAGTACACGTGTTTTATCATAGCATGTGGAATACGTCCCTGCTCTTTGCACTCACTGCCTGTCAACTCAACCGAATCGGGTTTAGGTGAAGTCTATGCTGAATAGTTTGAACCTAGGCTCGGTAAGGCGGGGTAAGTCAACACAAGGTATCCGTAGGGGAACCTGCGGATGGATCACCTCCTATATAATTTTCAATAAAATGAAAATTATCAGCTGCTCATCTTCTAACCAATCGATAATGTTCAATGCGGATGAAAAATCGTAAATGGACTGGCTGGGATTTGAACCCAGAGCCTTCTGCTTGCAAAGCAGACGATCTACCGTTGATCTACCAGCCCAAAAATGGGAAATGGATTTCGGCTTTTTAAGCATTCGCAAAGAAAAAGATTGATTGATTATGACAGAATACAATTGCTGAAATATGCAAATTCTGTCAAGACTGTATTGAAGTTCCCTATTCTTTACGACGGGGACCGAGCAGTTCCATAAACTGATCTGAACGAAAGTTCGGATAGTGCAGCTGAATTTATTCAGCTCGCATTTGATGTTCATGAGAGCTGTGCATAGGTGGCCTGTTCTACTAGAGAAAAGACACCTCTTGGAGGACGGCTTGGTTTGAGAGACCGAAGAAGGTCGTAGCAAGCTGCGATAAGCTCGGGGTAGCCGCAAGCGGGCTTTGAACCCGAGATAACCTAATGAGCCTTCTTTCTGCATTCGTGCAGAGATCCGCAAGGATCGGGAACGCGCTGAATTGAAACATCTTAGTAGGCGCAGGAAAAGAAATCAATCGAGATGCCGTTAGTATAGGCGATTGAAAGCGGCATAGGGCAAACTGAATCCAATCCGGCAACGGAAAGGAGATGTGGGCCATTCAACAACTGATTAAGGAATGATAAAGTTCGCTGGAAAGCGATGCCGTAGAGGGTGATAGCCCCATAGTTGTTTCAGAATTAGTTGGGATGGCAAAGAGTATGGTAGGTTAGGATTCCTGCCAGAATATGGCTCGCAGCATGAGCCAACCCTAAATATCTCTCAAGACCGATAGCGAACAAGTACCGTGAGGGAAAGCTGAAAAGCTCCCATAGCAGGGAGTGAAAAGAGCCTGAAACTAAGAGGTCATAGTACGATGCTGCTCTTCGGAGTTGCATCATCCGTTTTGAAAAACGGGCCGGCGAGTTTCTTTATGTGGCGAGCTTAATCTGACAAAGAGCAAGCGAAGCGAAAGCAATAAGCACGCAATGTTGAATGAGGTGCATCGTGTTCTCGCGAGGAGTCACATAGAGAAGACCTGAAGCCTGACGAGCTAAGCCTGGCCAAGATGAAGCCCCGGTAAAACGGGGTGGAGGTCTGAAGAGGTTCTACACATATGTGTTCTTCTGAGCCAGGTTTAGGTGTGAAATGCTAATCGAGTCGGGCGATAGCTGGTTCCCACAGAAACAAGCCAAAGTTTGGCCTCGATGGAGCTGGCGTAGAGGGTAAAGTACAAATTGTGAAAGCAGGGCCTTCGGGTTCGTTTCACTGTTTAACTCAGAATCTCTGCGCAGTGAAGAAGTCGGGAGTAAGTAAACGTGGTTAAGCTACGTAGGCGAAAGGGGAATAACCCAGTGAGCGGTTAAGGCCCTAAAGAACTAATTAAGTGCAAGCAAGGTTTTCTTTTTCGTAGACAGCTGGGAGGTAGGCTCAGAAGCAGCCACCCTTTAATCAACGCGTAACAGCGGACCAGTTGAGAAAGAAAATACCGCAAATGGACAGGGCTAAATTAGTCGCCGATACCGCTCTCCTTCCAAAAGAAGTGAGGTATGTGGGCGCTGTGGTGGAGTAGAAGTACGTCCGAGAGGATGTATGGATCTGCTACAGATGTGAATGCCGGTGTAAGTAGAAGCTAAGTACTGTTAGAAACAGTACCGGCAAAAGGGCCAGGTTTTCTCGGCACTGATAATCAACCGAGAGTTAGTCGATCCTAAGTCGTACGCTTAACTGTGTAAGACGAAAGGGAATTCAGTTAACATCCTGAAACCGTAGAAATGCATGCGGCAACGCAAGCTGCTTGCTGACGCTTTGAGATAAGCCGACAGTCTCTGTCAAGACTGTTAAGCATTGAAGTCCAGGGAGTTTCGTAATGAAGAGAACTGGAGGAAAATGCGAATAGTATCAGAAATGGTATTCGGTCAATTCTTTGAGCCCCTGAAAAAGCAAGCAGATGTTTTTCTATGTCCGTACTCAGAACCGACACAGGTGACCCTGGCAGAGTAAGCCGAGCCGTGACTGGTTTACTCGTCCTTAGGGAACTCGGCATATTAGCCGCGTATCTTTGGTAGAAGCGGTCCCTGCGATATTGCTGCGAGTAATTTTGTAGTGGAATTGCAGGGTGCAATGACTAGGGGAATCCGACTGTTTAACAAAAACGTAGCTAAGCGCAAAATCCAAATGGTTGTGTATGCTTGGCGATTCCTGCCCAGCACGGACGCCTGAAACTCCGGTCCAACGGAGCTAAGGGCCCGTTAACGGCGGAGGTAACTCTGACCTTCTTAAGGTAGCGAAATGCCTTGTCACTTAATTGGTGACGTGCATGAAGGGCTAACGAGATTCCTACTGTCCCAAGGACGAACCAGACGAATTTTCTCCTCTGGCGAACAGGCCAGAGACATCCAACGGGAAATGAAGACCCCGTAAACCTTTACTGCAATCTGTTGCTGTGATTTATTTGTAGTTGCATAGAGTAGCTGGTACCCGCTACAGAGCCCAAGTTTTTGGACTTGGGTGAGGGGAAAGTGTAACACCAGCCTTCCTCAGATAAATTGCTTACCTCCAAGGGGACAACCTCAGACGGGCAGTTTTGCTGGGGCGGCAACCTCCTGAAAAGGTATCAGGAGGATCTAATGGTTGGCTCATCCGGCTTGGAAACCCGGAGTAGAGGACAAGGCTAAAAGCCAGCCTGACGCGGTTCTAAAAAGCGAGGAACCGCGACGCGAAAGCGCAGCCTAGCGAACATAGGTGCTCTTCTGCTGAGAGCCCTATCTGATAGAAAAGGTACTTCGGGGATAACTGAGTCGTGCCGAGTTAGAGTACACATCGACCTCGGCGCTTGCTTCTTCGCCGTCGGCTTTGCCTATCCTGGCTGTGCACAAGCAGCCAAGGGTGCAGGTGTTCACTGATTAAAAGGCATCATGAGCTGGGTTCACAACGTCGTGAGACAGTTGGTATACAATCTGTTGGATGTGTTGAGTGTCTGAGGAGAAGGGAGTTTTAGTACGAAAGGAACGAGCTGCCCGCGCCTCTAGTGTACGGGCTGTCCGACAGGGCAGGCCCGGCAGCCACGCGCGCAGGGATAACCTCTGAAAGCATCTAAGAGGGAAGCCCGCTTCAAAAAGAGACACTCCGGAGCTCTTGTAGATGACAAGTTTGATAGGATCGGGATGTACGAGTTTAGGTAACGAGACTTTCAGTCCGCGATTACTAATCGCTCCTCTCTCAAATAGAACAATATAGGCTATCTATGCACAGTTCGATTGAAATTTTTTATTTTAATCAATTAAGAACGATCTATAATTCCAAATTCTTTCAGTACAGCTTCCAGATTTTCTCCAGAGTTAATTTTATCCTTTATTTTCTCTAAATTTGCATCGCGTTTGCCTTCGCCTGCGCCTTTGTGATAAGCAAAACCAAAATTATCTTCTAAGGCAACAATTAATGTAGGAACTCTTGCATGAATGTGAAAACTCTTTCCAGCAACGAATTTTTTAGAAAAGGGAGGCAAGCCTGAAGCATACCTGCAACCTATTTCAAGCAATTCGCCAAAGCAAATTGTAACGTCCTTTTCATAAGGATAACTAGAACCTCCTCGCGCAAAACCTTTTTTAGTAAAAATATAATGGGCAAACTCCACGTCATCTTTGTAGAGTCTAACTACATAACCGCGCTTATCTTCACTCCGTTTTTCTGTTATTTCTGCCATTTATTTACTTACCACTATAATCTACCCAACAATATTTTTTATCAATGCCTATCTGCTTTTTAGGGAAGCGCCGGTATAACATGTGATATGTAGCGTTAACGCATCCGCAAATGATTTTTGGTAGTTCGCCATTTTTATCAAGATCTAACTCTGCACCGACTACTCTAATAGCCGAAGGACGAAACACTTTATTTAGTTCATTTAAAAATATCCCGCGCTTCTCTTTGTTCCTAGAAATGCGAATGTAACTTTCCGAAGTAAATCCAATGGGATGATAATCATCTGAACCGGTAAGGTAACCTATTCTTGGCCCGCAAGGTTTTAGTTTTGAAATATTTTCATAATTTTTAATATCGTCTTCGGGTATAGCTATTAAAATAGGAAATTTATGTTTTTGGATGAGCTGCTTTATGTTTCTTACATAAGACCTATTACTATTTTCTTCTTCCAAATAATAGTCGTTGATAGGGTGAACTGCTACGATTAATTCTTCAAGCCTGTAAGTTCCAACTTCTTTCCCCACTAACGGGAAAAATCGTGAAATGTCTGACATTGTATGCTCAAGTAAACAATAAGCCTTTTAAACCATTTTATCCTTTAATAGTTTGGAGACAAGCTAGCAAGCTAAGCCCTTTATTGGGTTAGGAAAGTCTGTCCATCCACATCCCTGATACGGATGTAAAGGCCGGAAAAGCCTCGGAAGGGGCTGGCTAACGCAGAAAACACAACGAATGTCGCAGAATGACGAAAGGACGTTGGCATACAGTTGGTGAAAATGTTAGCTAAGGCGGATGCAAGTCGGATGTCCGACGCTAAGTAGAATGCTTGCACAGCGGTCAATGCCAGAAATGGTGTTGCGCTGCAACAGAAGACAGCTTATTGTCTTGTCTCCACTTACTGACTTTTGGAATCCCTTGAGGCTTGTTAATGCTCTCAAAATAGCTTTAGCGGAGAATTGCATTTTTCTGACAACAAGAGATTACAAAGTAGTCTTTCAGAATGCTTTTTAAACCTGCATTTTGCCTTTACCTTTGAAAATGGCTCAAGATAAAATACGAATGCCGATGACCGAAGCAGGCCTGGTTAGATATAGTGATGAAACTAAAAGCAAGTTCATTATATCACCAACTGTTGTAGTTGTATTAGGCGTTGCAGTCATAGTAATTGCAGTCGCACTGCAAATTCTGTTCTGATTAAAACAATGGAAAAATACGAAGAGCTGCTTGAAACAGCATACAAGAAATTGCCCTCTGAAGCTGGCAAGGCAGAAGCTGTAAGGCTGGAAATACCTGAAATTAAAGGCTCGCTTTCTGGAAACAAGACAATTATTTCCAATTTGGATGCAATTTCCAAAGCAGTTAGGAGGGATATCAATCATGTTTTCAAATTTTTGCTAAGAGAGCTGGCTACAACCGGAATTATAAAAGGAAATGAAGCAATTTTTGTGGGAAAATTCAGGCCAGATGCATTAAACGATAAAATAACAAAGTATGTCAAGGAATTTGTTTTATGTTACCAATGCGGCAAGCCAGATACGCATCTGCAAAAGGCACAGGCAGCAACTTTATTGATTTGCGAAGCCTGCGGTGCTAGGGAAAGCGTAAGGACGCTGAAATAAAAAATGTATTTCAAAATTCATAAGACGAAAGATGGGAATGTTCTTGCTGTAGCTGATGAAAACCTGCTTGGCAAGAAATTGAAAGCAAAAAATGTTGAATTTTTTGTAAATCCAAGGTTTTATGGCGAAGAAAAGGCCAGCAAGGAGTGGCTTATCCAAAAAATGCAGTCTAATGAAATCATAACTGTAAATTTAATCGGCAAGGAAGCTGTCCAGACAGGCA
>Ga0315282_10004507_pt1 | contig 24250 bp, 21 predicted proteins | sample YL17G07_20_MG_FD_203693 | JGI IMG/M metagenome (GOLD analysis project Ga0315282, IMG submission 203693) | Sediment microbial communities from Yellowstone Lake, YNP, Wyoming, USA - YL17G07_20 | ecosystem: Environmental > Aquatic > Freshwater > Lake > Sediment | place: USA: Wyoming | collected... | reverse complement strand
TTGTTCGTCCCGCTTCCAACCAAAACTGGACATTTGGGAGATATTTCCTTGGCCTTTTTTACCTCCTCAATTTTAGCAGGCAGGCCAGTCATTTTTCCTGTAACGATGATGGCATCAGCTAGATAAAAATCGGTCCAAGTTACATGAGTCTCAAAGTCAATTCCTGGAAACATCACGGCATGTTTCTTGCAGACATCGGCGAATATTTTGACACTCTCGGCCCCAAGATTCTTTCTGAATCTCATTAGATTGGCAGCAACGCCATGGTCGAATTCGCCCGTATCCCAGACGAGTGCCCCCGTATATGCGCATACACGGATGAACTTTGCCCCCACAGCCGAGGCAATGGAAAGCGTGACCATCCCTCCGTTGTGAATTACATTGATTCCAACAGGGACGCTTACAGCCCTGACCACTTGCTTAGCTGCAACCGTCTGCGCTGCTATCTCCTCCGGCGGCACCTCATTGCCAACGTAGTATGGGAGGTCCCACATGTTCTCAACTATTAACCCATCGATACCTCCTTCAACGAGAGCCTTCGCGTCTCGTAGGGCCTGATCGATAATGGCATCCATCCCGTACCCGCTGTATCCAGGCGAGCCGGGCAGGGGCATTAGGTGGACCATCCCGATGATCGGCTTTTCGACCTCGAAGATTTCCTTGAGGGATTTCAAACGCTTACCGTAGAGTTCCTCCGTCCACTTGCTAGGTGTAACTTCGCGCATAATTTGTGCACCAGTGAATAAAATATCAGTTAGGGTATAAATTTAGTAGAGGTCATGGAATGAAAAAGCGGATGCAGCCTCACATAATGTGCGGAGTGGGGGACGTCGCGAAATACATCCTGCTCTCGGGCGACCCGAAAAGAGTGGAAAAGATCGCGTCATTTTTCGATGAAGCGCGAAAGGTAGCGGATTACAGGGGATATGTGACTTATACCGGAAAGGTCGATGGGATAGATATCTCAGCTTGCTCTACTGGCATAGGATGTCCATCTGCGGCAATCGTGGTCGAGGAGCTCGCGAGGATAGGCGCTCAAACTTTCATCAGGATTGGGACGACGGGAACCCTAAAGCCCGAGATAGAAGCTGGCGACATCATCATCGCTACCGCCGCTGTGCGAGCAGATGGGACTAGTAAGGTTTACGTGCCAGCTGAATATCCAGCCGTGGCCGACTTCAGCGTGGTTTCTGCCCTTGTCGAGGCTGCAAAAAAGCTAGGCGTGAAAGTTCACATTGGAAAGGTCGTCAGCACGGATGCCTTTTACGCAGGTAGCTATGATATCTGGGGAAAAGCTGGCGCGCTCTCGGTTGAAATGGAGTGCTCGGCGATCTTCACCATCGCGGGCATCAAGGGGCTTAGGGCTGGGGCAATTTTGGCCGTGGACGGAAATCTTGCGACAGGGATCAAGAAGGGGGAGTTCGAGCCTGGCGAGAAGAGCGGTGAGCTCGATGAACGCGTTCAGAATGCTATCGAACAGGAAATTAAAATCGCGGTCGAAGCCGTAAAAATTTTGGGTAAGAGTGAACCCAGATAGCTATTCTCTTATGTAAGGCCTACCCGAGGCCTTGGGGAACGGCCTCCTGCCTATGAAAATTGCAACAACTACGAGCGGGACTATATAGGGGACCATCAGTAGGAAATATCCCAAAAATGGGAACGCATGGGCCGCCGGCATGATGCCTACTGTAGAAGCGAGGGCTTCTACAAACCCGAAGATGAAGGCAGCGGCGAGGGCAAATAGTGGCTCAAGCCCTGCGAATACCACGCAGGCTAAGGCGATGTAACCTCTGCCTGCGGATATGTCCTTAACGACCGTGCCAAGCCAACCCAAAGAAAAGAAGGCTCCGCCCAATCCGGCCAATGCTCCTCCGAGGATGCAAGTGAACATTCTGATACGGTCGACCCTTTTGCCTGCGACATCGACTGCCTCAGGTTTTTCTCCAGCGGCTCTTATCTTGATGCCTAAGAATGTTCTGTGCAGGATGATGTGAAATAAAATAGCTATGGCTATAGCCACGAAAATTATCGGACTTAAGAGCCCCAAAGGAGTTGATATTTTGGATATCATGAATTCTGGCCGAACCTCGTAGGATGTTGCATGCCAAATTGTCATCATGAGGAAAAGGAGCATCCCTCCCGCGAATACATTGATGCCCATCCCCATCACTACTTGGTTTGCCCTCCCATAAACAGACACTATACCAAAAATAAATCCGATTATGGCACCAACCAGTGATCCCACTAAAAGCCCACCATACCCGCTTCCGAGATGCACGGCCCCATAAACTCCAAAGATTGCAGTTAAGAGGAAAATCCCCTCCAGTCCTATGTTAACAAGTCCGGCTTTTTCATTAATACACTCCCCGACGGCTGCGAGAGTCAGCGGCGTCATCACGAACAATGCCCCTCTTGCAACCTCCTTCGTTGAGATACCAACATGCTCTAGCAAATAGAATAAGACAACAATAACGACCAAACAAATGGTAAAGACAAGAACCCTCCTCGGGATGTGTATACGAGCTATCGTCATCACTTCGCCTTCCTTCTAAGTCGTGCCAATAGCAGTACCAAAAGCGGCAAAGCCATGGCCATGATGATAATACCCTGGATACCGCCTACGAGCTCAGAACTTACCCCTAAATCGGCTTCCAAGTATCTGCCCGAGTTTTCCAACCCCCCGAAGAATATCGCTGAAGGTATTATGCCTATTGGGTGGTTTCTCCCTACTAAGGCTACCCCGATCCCAACGAATCCGTATCCAACAAAATCACCTAGAGTCGAATTAAATCCCCAATTCGTAGGTCTTATTGCTAAGCTGGCTCCAGCGAGTCCAGCCGCCAGTCCGCCAATGATAAAGCTGAGGAGTATCGCGCGTGAGATGCTTATCCCCGCGTAGCGCGCTGCGTCCGGGTTGTCCCCAACCAACCTAATCTCATATCCTGGATACATGCGCCACAGGAAGACATAAACCCCGACGCAAAGCGCTATAGCCACGTATATCACAGTGGTTAAATTGCCTCCCATCAGCTTACCAAAATGTTGGTTAACATACGCAAATGCAACATACGATCCCCCAACAATGAGGCCAAAGAGCATCATACGCCAGCGCTGGATAAAGCCGATGTGGCTTACCCTTGTACGCCACAACAGTATGTAAACTCCGAGGCAAACCGCTAGAATCACTGAGATCATGGCGATTAAATCGATCCGCCCAACCATCCCTAGGACTTCGTATCGCGCGGTTGGCAGGGCCTCCGCAGTTATATGCGCATATTTCCCACTAAGGTGATAAATTGCCAGGTACATGACGAGGTAATAAGCTATCCAATTGAGCATGATAGCGGATATAACCTCGTGAACTCCCCTCCGTATCTTGAGTAGCGCCGGTACGAGAGCCCAGAGGGCGCCTGCTAACATCGCGATGATCGTGACAGCAAACACGTGAAAACCAACGGGGAGAGCGAAATGCCCGGCTATCCAAGCTGCAGCCGCTCCCCCTATGTACACCTGTCCCTCAGCGCCGATGTTGAAAAGCCCAGCCCTCATGCCGACCGCGAAAGTGAGCGCCGTCAGCATGTAAGGTGTTGCAAACGCAAGCGCATACGCGAATTCTGTTAGCCCAAAATTCCTTTGTTCAATGAAAATGCCGAATCCCTTGAACATCGAGACATACCCATCTATCGGGTTGTAATGGAGCACCAACAAGATCAATCCTCCGACGACCAACCCCACAAATATGGCAAATGCAGATTCAACAAGTGGGCGCATATTCCCCCGGAGATAGCTCAAGAGAGCACTCGGTACCTTAGAGATCATGGGTCGAAGGGAGCGCTCTTGCAAAGTTCACCCATTCACTGATTTTCGCGGGTATTTTAACCTTTATTGCTTTTTAAAAAATTTGGAAATCTACCTCTAAGAAGTGCTACGCCTATTAAAAGTAAAAAAATAAAAGAAAAAAAAGAAGTGGGTTAGCCAAGGATAGCTCGCCAATTATCAACCTTAGCTTTGGTATCTGCTAACGGAACCACCACCGCGCCGCTGGCTATCTTGTTCTCGAGCTCCGCAACCGCACTCCATATCCAAGCTGGCTGGTTGTCCCTCAATGCTTTTGCTGTCGCTTTGATCCATGCAGGAGGCCCTGGAAGTATCGGCTCTCCCGTAGTCTGCTCTGCTCTCTGACCCATCGCGATAAATTCATCTAGGTCCGCCAATGTACTAACTGATATCCCCTCCACCGGCTCCCCCATTATTGAGGTGCCGATTCCGAGCGTTAGCCAACCGCCATACTGTGTGACTGCTTGTCTGAATGTGTTCTCTAAAACCAACTTAGTGGCTTGGTAGACGCCACGGTCGACCCTCTTCATCATACTAGCGATGCAGAATCCTGGGTTTATCCAATCCTGGTCCGCATCCACGCCTATCCAGAACGGTGGTCCCATAGTCAGCTTGTCCCTAAGGGCGATATCCTTCACCGCGCTATTTATCCCTCGTCCGAGTGGGCCCGCTACGTTGTAGACGGCTACTGCGTTATCGGTATACATCGGCTGGGCTTTGAGATATCCCTGCGTGATGTCATCGAATGTTCCAGTGTATGTCCAAAGGACCCTGTCCTTCGGGGTTGTGTTGTAGATGCCCCGCTTCATCTCTGGCTTGTTATTCTCAATCCAACTCATTGCCCAATCGCATCCCCACTTGTATCCTATCTCGAACTTATAGAGTACTTCGATATCCATTCCGAGGACCACTCCGATGTGGGGTTTGTCATAGTAGGCCGCTAGCAGGCCAGCGAGCGCTCCAACTGCAGCACTTCCTTTATGCTCCTCGTATACGATGTCCATCATGTTCGGATGTGGAGAAAGAGCATTGGCATAGGTGTCTATGCCCACGAAGTTTTTATCCGGGAATTCTCCAGCTACCGAGGCGAGAGCGGAACTCAATAGGAACCCAACTCCGACGATGAGTTTGACATCAGGGTCTTGAGCTGCTGTCCTCAAGTTCGCAGTGTAGTCAGCTGTAGATTTGCTTATTAGTTCCATCATCTCAACACCAAAATCCCTCTCGGCCTCTTCGCCACCCTTGAATCCCATATCGTTGAAGCTCAGGTCCCCTCTTCCACCGACGTCCGAAACTACGGCAATTTTGAATATGGGGATTACATTAATCGTCCCAGTTTGACCAGCAACTTCTACTGTACTTTTTACCATCACCTTCGGTACTACAAACTGGACGGTTTTTGTTTCTCCAGCTTTCAAGGTCACCGTTTGAGTGGCTGCTACAACGCCTTCAACTTTGAGATCTAACGACCAAGTGTTCTCCGATTCCCCCGTGTTTTTAACATCGACGGCAACGGTAGCATCCGCCCCTGCATTGATCGTTGGGGTTGTAAGATTTGTAGCTTCAAGCACCCCTGACTTCGGTGCGGGTTTCACGACGAGATATGTGACGCCAGCGCTAACTGCTGCGATAACGATTATTGCTATGACGAAAATTGCGGTAGTCTGCGCTATTCCTCTTTCTAAAGCTCTCGTTTTTTCACCTCCATTAAATTAACATCTATATTGTATTTAAAAGCTTTTGAGGGCAATCAGCTATGATCCTTTTGAGCCAGCCATCATTAGCCCTATTTTCTCCACCTTTGCCTTCGCCGCATCCACAGTGCCCACGATCTTTCCCTCGAATATAACTGCAATACGATCGCTTAGAGACATCACTTCATCCAAGTCCTCGGAAACGAGCAGAATCGCCGTCCCCTTCTCCTTCAGCCTCAGGAATAGGTCATGTGTGTGTCTGAGCGCTTTAAGGTCGAGCCCATACGTTGGATGAACTGCAACGATTAAACGAGGTTCCCGCCACGTTTCCCTTGCGAGGATGATTCTCTGGATGTTCCCGCCTGAAAGTATTCTTGCCTCAGTCTGCCACAGGTCGGGAATCAGTATATCGTACTCTGAAACCATCTTCTCGGCGTGTCGGGTTATGAGGGAACGATTGAGAAAGGTCCATTTACAAAAGGGTGATCTCCGGTAATCCTTCATGATAATATTCTCAGCTGAGGTCAGCCCCTCGGCGGTTCCCATCCTCCTGCGCTCTTCAGGGACATGGGCCATGCCGGTCTTCATAATCTCTCGGGGTGAGCGATTCGTCATGTCCTTACCAAAGACTAGCACCTTGCCCTTTTCGACCCTTCTAAGGCCTGTAATCGCCTCGACGAGCTCGCTTTGGCCGTTTCCAGACACTCCAGCTATTCCAAGTATTTCGCCCTCTCTGACGGATAGGGAAATCCCTTTCAAAGCTTCCAGTCCTTTCTCATTTAGCACGTAAAGATCCTTCACCTCTAACGCTGCCTTGCCCATCTTGACCTTTTTCCTCTTCGGGCGGAACGTGACCTCTCGGCCCATCATCATCCTAACCAATTCCCGCCTGTTCGTGTCGGATGTTTTCTTGGTGTCGATCAGTTTGCCCAGCCTAAGCACGGTCACGCGGTCGCTCACCTCCATCACCTCTTCGAGCTTGTGGGTGATGAATAGTACTCCGCGCCCTTCCATTGCCATGGCTCTAAGGGTGGAGAAAAGGTTTTTAGATTCCTCAGGTGTGAGCACCGATGTCGGTTCATCTAAAATGATCACTTCAGGTTCGTGATAAAGGGTCTTGAGTATCTCGACTCGCTGCTGCTCGCCAGCTGAAAGCTCCTCCACCTTAGCTTTTGGGTCCACTTTCAATCTATATCTTTCGGACAACTCCGTGATCTTCTTCTCAACTTTGGAAAGAGGGAATGAGAAGTCGAATGCCTCAAGACCTAAGGCAACGTTCTCCGCAACCGTGAGCGGCCTCGCGAGCGTGAATTCTTGGTGGACCATCCCTATCCCGTGTTTGAGGGCATCCTTTGGGGTTTTTATAAAAACAGGTTTTCCTTTGACATAAATCCGCCCCTTCGTAAGGCTGTAAAATCCTGACATGACATTCGCTAGAACTGTCTTGCCTGCCCCGTTTTCCCCGAGTATCGCATGGACCTCGCCAGCTCTCACCTCGAGGTTTATGTTGTCGAGGATGAGGTGTTCCCAGACGCCGGGGAAACCCTTGCAGACACCTTCTACCCGCACGAGGACTTCCTCTTGTCTCGGCTTTGGTGCAACCTTCTCCAATTTGCCGGCCCCTTTCCGAGATAGAAGTTTTTTAGATGGATTTATCGTGCCACCCATTTTCAAATTATGAATCTCACCGCCTTAAACATATCCAAATCACGAGACAAATTCATTGAATTCCTGAGAATTTCTCGGGAAAATCCAAAAACGGCAATTTTATAGTTATGATGTCCAAACTACGGTGAGGTGATAGAATGAAATTTGAGGGTATTACTTTCAAAACTGCGGATGGAAAAGCTTATCATCTCGAGATCGATCGGCTAAATCCAAACATCTTGACAGCCGGCTCCTCAGGGCGTATCCGGAAGATTGCCGATTATCTTGATGGGGCAGAAGTGATTGAGGGAGATCGCAAGATGACCGTGGTCAACGGCAAGTACAAGGGCCTCGCCATCTCAGCGTTTGCAACTGGCATGGGACCTGCTAGCACTGCCGTGGTCTTGCCGGAAGCGCTCGAACTCGCCGATGGTCCGATAACAATGCTGAGGTTGGGAACATCAGGCAGCCTTCAACCGTTCGTCAAAGTCGGACATTTGGTTATAACTTCAGGGGTTGTGAGGGATGAGATGGCGTCTCGAGCGGCGGTAGGACCCGAGTACCCAGCGATCGCAGATCCCGAGCTAGTGCCGGTTATGGCCGCTGCGGCTGAGAAGCACGGTTACGAACTTGGCAAAAAACTCTGGGTTGGTATAATCCACGCGAAGGACGACCTTTACTTCGTCGAGACCCCGCAATTCTCCCCATCGACCGAGCTCATGACCAGTAAATTGGCATCTTATAAGCGGATGGGTGTACTAGCAAGCGAGATGGAGTTCTCGGTATATTGCATCATGCGCGACTTCTACGAGGGGCGAAAGGATGATCGTATATTGGTTGGCAACCTGCTGGCGGTGATAGCTTCCGCCCCAGAGGAAGGAGCGATAGCGGTTAGCAAGGAGGATAAAAAGCGCCAAGAAAAGGATATGATAGAGATCGGGCTCGAAACCCTGCTGATGGTCAACCAGCTCAGGAGCGGGAAGGGCGTAGATGCTGATCTAAACCAAGTTATCAGAAAAATGATGCAGGTGCCGCCCCGAGGCAAGCTCATCAAATAATCATTTGCTCAATGCCCTTAAACTGACAGAAATCGGCTAGAAGACCAGCTAAGTTACCGTATGCTAATATCTGATGGTTGCCCAGACTATTTTCCAAGAAGTTCTCTACATTTCCATTTAACCGGATCTCCACTTGAGTCCTGCAGAGGCCGGGGTCCTGCATGTCGCTTTTAATTATCTTTCCATCGGCAATGATCATCTTCCCCAATTCCTTTCCACCCAACCTAGCTATCGTCACATCGACATCCCTCAGCGGTCCTTGGATGCCAACGCATTTGTTTGACTCGAAATGACTCCTAAGGGCAGACTTCTTAACGTCCGCGAGCATTTTAGTGGCGATGGTGCAATGAGCCAATGTCACCGTGTCTGCATCCTTATCGACTCTGACGACATTTGCCATCCAACAGGGCTCGTCCGTTAAAAATGAAACTATCATCATGGTAAGCATGGCATCTAGGTCCGCCTCACAACCCGCCACAATACCTAAGTCGTTGAAAATACTCATGCCGATGCAGCCAGTCAGGTTGTGCTCAATCAGATCAAAACATCTAATTGTTATCGCTGAAAGATCATATTTTGAGGTGAGTTCCTTCATCGCCAAATAAACCTTTGCGGCATTCACCATGTCTTCTTCCGAGGGCTCAATTACCTCCCCAAACTTGTCTTTCAACTCCTTTGCAAGCTCCTTTGCCTCATCAGGATCGACTTTTTTGACGAGGTCTAATAACTCTGCAACCTCCAAGCGGATGAGTTCTGGGCCGATTCTCCTCTTTATGGAATCCTCATCCTTGCTTGTCAAAATCCAAGGTGATGGGTCACCTACCTGTCCAAGCCTGCAGTCCTCAAGTTTTTGGATGGCCTTGCAAACTTGGACAAATGCTTTGACACTGTGGATAATGCTTGAATCCAGTGGCGAATAAAAGAGCTTAGCCTTTAAGCCCTGCTCTCGTAAGATTGCATACACCTCTTGGGAAGAAGCCAGTGAGTTATTGAACGGATTCGCAAGGATCAGGATGGGTTTTCCTAAGTTGGTCGCAATCGCCCTTATGGACCTCTCCGTCCCGCCAGTCGCTACTGCAACGATTGCTCCAGAAATTTCGTCCCTAAGGCCCTTCGCGATATCCTCAGCAGCGTTTGCACTCGTTATTAACTCCGATACTTTTAGATCTCCCCTTATCTCGCCCAAAAGGCTCGATACTTCTATGGCTACTCTTTTTCCAATTTCATCCTGCTCCGCCAGAGTTGAGGAAACTGTGAACAATCCGACCTTCATTCAACCACTTACTAACATCTGTGGCAAAGAATTTGAACTTGATGTATGCAGAATCTGACCTAAATGGCAATCGACTTTAAGTTTTTATGACGAAGTTTATCGGAGTCGACGTGGAATTCAAGGAACTTGCTGACCTCTGCGACAAGCTCGAGGCGACGAGCAAGAGAGGTGAAAAGGTAGATCTAGTGGCCGGGTTTCTTAGGAAGTTGCAGTCGGACGAGGTCGAACCAGCAGTGTCCATGTTGCTCGGCAGACCCATCCAAAAGTGGAGCTCTAAGACTCTTGAGGTCAGCTGGGTGACGCTCCATAGGCTGATAATCCGCCTCGCGCGGGCGAAGCCCCAAGAATTTTCTGCGGCATTCGCCAAGACCGGCGACTTGGGAGCGGCAACGGCGATGATATTCGAGTCAAGCAGGCGTAGGCGGCAGGCGGTCTTCCTCGAAAAGCCCCCACCATCCTAGAGGTCAAGAAACTGTTCGAAAAAATTGCTCAGCTGAAAGGGCAGGGAGCCCGAGAAAGAAAGGAGCGCCTGCTTGAGTCAACTTTTAGCAGGGCAACGCCTCAAGAAGCGAAGTGCCTAATTAAGATAATCATCAAGGAAACACGTACGGGCTTCCAAGAAGGACTAATGGAGCTGTCAATCGCTAAAGCCTTCGGCATATCCCATGAAGCCATCCGGAGGGCAACCATGTTTGTCGGGGATGTTGCAGATGTTGCTAGGGTCGCGAAGGTTAAGGGTGAAGAGGGGGTCAGAACTTTAAGGCCCGAGGTGTTCAAGCCGATCAAGCCAATGCTCGCACAAAATGTCGATGGGGTCGAAAATGCGCTGAAAATTCATAACAGTAAAACTGCTTTCGAACATAAGATCGACGGCGCGAGGGTGCAGATCCACAAATCGGGAGACGAGGTAAGGATTTTCAGTCGAAGGTTAACTGACGTCACGGAGAGCATACCCGAGATAGTCGAATCTATTAGGAAAGGGGTAGAGGCGAGGGATGCCATCCTCGAGGGTGAAGTGGTCGCGCTAGATAAAATGGGCAGGCCAATGCCATTTCAGTACCTGTTGCAGAGGTTTCGAAGGGAACGTGATGTCGAGAAGATGGCGCAGGAGATACCACTCGGAATCTACCTCTTCGATCTACTCTACTTAGATGGCGAGGGATTGGTAGACCTTGAATATCTAGAGCGGCGGAAAAAACTCAGCCAAATCACACGGCTCCCGCTGACCAAACAGCTGATCACGGTAAATCCAGAGGACGCAAAGAAGTTCTTGGAGGAGGCGCTCGCGGAAGGGCACGAGGGTCTGATGGCAAAGGAGCTGGCAAGTCCATACGCGCCAGGCATGAGGGGTAAGCTATGGCTGAAGATTAAGCCCGTGCTCGAGCCACTGGACCTAGTCATTGTCACGGCAGAATATGGATACGGGCGGAGGCACAATTGGCTATCCGATTATTACTTGGCCGCCCGAGATTCTGAGACAGGGAAGTTCATGATCGTTGGTAAGACGTTCAAGGGGCTAACAGATGAGGAGATCATCGAGATGACTAGGAGGCTGAAGCAGTTCGTCATTAAGATGGAAGGACGGCGCGTCACGGTAGCGCCGAAAATCGTGGTGGAAGTGAATTACAATGAGATACAGCGGAGCCCGAAGTACAAATGTGGGATGGCTCTTCGGTTCGCGCGCATAACGAGAATTCGGGACGATAAGGGTCCTGAAGATGCGGATACTATCCAAAGAGTGAGGAAGATCTACGAAATGCAGGTCAAGAGGCATTTGTGATGGTTTTGTTAGGGTTGAAAATTGAAGGTTTAATTTTACCTTTTTTTACGAGATTCGCATTTTCAGCCTCCATTATGCTGTCTGGGGATGATTTTTTACTATTTCAGCTAAATCCAGCCGTTTACATCTTGAAAACAACTAGAGAACGCATTAAATATCTTCTTTTCACACTTAGGATAGTTCACGCCTAATGATAATTACAAATGTTTATAAATAATTTACTTACTACAAATAATTTAGGATAAAAAAATAAGATAGGGATAGTTATGGTGGAGCTAAGAAAAATGCAAGTCGTGGGACGGGCAAGTTTTTCGGTCACATTACCTCCAGATTGGGTCAAAGATAATAAACTGAAGCCGAGCGATCAAATCAACATCACCCGAGAAGATGATGGATCGTTAAGGCTGATTCCCGGAACCGTGCCGGAGGAAAAAGAGGTAAAAATCATAATAGATGCTGACCGGTGTAAGTATCCCGGACTGCTCAAGAGGCTCATCATTGGAGGATACAATCGCGGCTGTGATTCGATCGAGATAGTGTCCGAACGTACGATAAGCGAAAATCATTGGAAAGAGATCCATGAGGCTACTGACAGTCTTATGGGAATAGGCATTGTGGAATCGACTTCAAATCGCGTCATCCTACAATCCATGGTAGACGCTTCTAAATTCCCCCTGAAGCCGCTTTTAAAGAGGTTTTGTGAGATAATTACCTCAATGTACGAAGATGCCTTGCAAGCGCTCAAGGATAACGATCCTTCTTTGGCCACGGACATAATTAACCGGGAAAATGAGGTCAACAAAATTTACTGGTTAATGGGCAGACAAACCGTTGCCGCTGCATACGATAAAAACGTGCTCAAGAAGATCGAATTAAAGGGGACGCCGGATCTAACTCTCCACGTAGTGATATTTCCCAGGATGAAATCAGTCGCGGATTATGCCGTAGATATCGCAAATAACCTGCTAGCATTAGAAAAAAATGAAATCAGTGACGCAGATTTACAAAAGGTAATTAGACTTGGCAGGATGGTACATGAGTTATTCTCCAATTCTTGTGAAGCATTTTTCAATGGAGATATAATCTTAGCGAATAATGTGGTGGAATCCTTTAAACCACTTGATAAAATGAAGAATGAATTGTTAATAGATTTGGGTTCTAGGATTAAAGATGCCCGTTCAGCAATGCACCTAATGACCATAATCAGAGACCTACGCGGGATAGCATATTACGGAAGTTTTACCGCGGAAGTAACAATAGAAAATTCCACTGCCGAGAAAATTAATCTACCTTAGATGCGAGAAATTAATTGGCGGAAAAACATTTTAAAAATAGACTTAACGCCTTCTTATGTATAGCACGAGCAAAATGCTAATCACTGCTATCGCCAAGACCCCACCAACTAGATAGGGTGTATAATCCGTTGTAGCGGCAGACGAGGGGGATGAAGGCGGGTACGAAATTCCCGCTTGAACGACCGCAGTGTACCATATATTTGCTAACATCTGGACACTCGAGCGAAGCCTGTTCTCCGTCGTGTTTTGTATCCAATCGTTCCATAAAGCGTCCTGATCAAGATAAGTGTTCAGGTCGACTGTATAGGAATAGCTGTCTTTCAACAGCTGCATCGTGGAGCTAAAAACATTCTCAAGTTTGTAAGGCGTGAATCCTGGCATGTCCATATTCATCTCATCCAGATGAGCGTTCACGGTCGACTCATAGGCCGAATGGTTCCCACCTGGATCATAGTCCGAGGTCGCGTGGAGCGGCATGGAAGCATCCCCGATGTAGTGGCTTATCACCCCTGCGAGCTGCGCCGCGTTGTCCCAATCATTTTCCTTCAAATACTGCACGAACGTGTCGAAGTTGTCCTCGACGGCCCAGGGCAATACTCCATCCGAGTAATCGCTCTCGTCGTGGGGGCGGTTCATATGGTAGTAATGCCTGTACTGCTCGGACGGATCCCTCCCTTTCCACTGGTCGGGTAGGGTGGAATAAGTCACTATGGTGCTTGAGTAGGTCGAGAAAAACCAATTCAAATTATCTGGCATGAGATTTATAGCATCCTGAGCGACGAATCGATGGGTTCTCCCACCCCATGAATGCGCGATGGGAATCTGTGCTGAGTAAATACAGATAGAGACGACCAGCAACAAAAATATTGAAACGGCAACTTTAGACCTTAGACGCATTTTTTGGCCTTCTTTATCCCATATAATTGTTTTTTAGTATGTATCTAGCTCGCGTGCTGGTCATGTCACAGGTGTGACATATCTTGGGTTGATGTGAGAATTCCAGTTTTCGGGTTTTGTGTTGTCACAGGTGTGACGTGTGCTTGGGTCGCGGGGGCACAAGTTCCAATTTTGCGTTCCTCTGTCACAGCTGTGACGCTGAACGGTGTTTCTCAGCAGGAAAGCCGCGCGCACACCCAGACAACGTTCACGCTTTAAGACAGCTAAATACGTACGTTTTTTATTGATTAAAAAATCCAACCTATCGTTTCTAGAGCTTGAACGCCCGACTTTTGGCGTCCTCAATCTTTAAACAAATATTTAACGTTTGACTTATACTCCATCAAAGGTGCAAGAGATGGAATTGCTGACCGCAAACACTGGAAGCTACCCACGGATAGGCGACCGCCCAGAGCAGCAGAGCTATCGTCAAGCCTATGCCAAGCGAGAGCGGGGCGAGATTTCTGACGAAGAATTCGAGCGCGTGCAGGATGAAGTCACTCGGGAAGTCATCGAGGAACAGGCGAAGGCCGGGTTAGACCTTGTCACGGACGGCCAGGTACGGTGGTACGATCCCATCTCCCACATCGCCCGAAAATTAGAGGGGTGCGAGATCGACGGGCTGCTTAGGTTCTTTGATACTAACTTCTACTTCCGCCAACCGGTAATCGTGGGAGAAGTGCGGTGGCTCGAACCTGTGGTTAGGGATGAATTCCTATTCGCTAAGAAGTCCTCGCCTGTTCAAGTAAAACCGGTCCTGACTGGGCCCTACACCCTCTCGAAATACTCGATCAACAGGCGCGCCGTTGATTTTGACGAGCTGTTGCAGGAATTTACAGATATTATCTCGCTCGAGGTCGATGGGTTGGTTAATGCAGGCGCAGAATTGATCCAGATAGATGAGCCCGCAATTTTGAAAAATCAAAATGAATTTGATCTCCTTGAAACCTCCATCCAAAAAGTCGCCTCAGCGAAGGGCGATGCAAAAATCGCTCTGTACACCTATTTCGGGGATGCAGCGCCCCTTTACAGGAAGTTCATTAAACTACCGGTCGACGCGATCGGATTTGATTTTACCTACAGCCCAAACCTGCCTAATACCATCGCGAGACTGGGATGTGAGAAGGATCTCGGATTAGGGCTCGTCGACGGCAGGAACACAAGGCTGGAGGAAGAAAGTGAATTACTTGCCACCCTGGAAAAGATTCTATCGAATATAGGGAGCGAAAGAGTCTATCTAAACCCCTCGTGCGGACTTGGAGAGTACCTCCCCCGAAATATAGCGTTTGAAAAACTCAAAAATATGACCTCAATATCCGATAAGGCGAGGGAGAATCTGCTTTGAAGGTGCTGTCATGCGCGATAAATTAAAAAAGCTTGGGTTGGATCTGCCCCTCCTGCCGACGACCGCGGTGGGGAGTTACCCAAAGCCCCCGCAGCTCCTTGAAACTAGACAGATGATGCTCGCTGGGAGAATCAAGGCCAAGGATCTAAAACCATTGGAAGAGCGAACGACGCGGGAATGGATATCGCTTCAGGAGGAAATCGGGTTGGACGTCCTGGTGGACGGCGAGGTGTATCGAGGCGACATGGCGACGTACTTCGCGGAAAACCTCGAGGGGTTCAAGATAAGCGGGCTCGTGCGCTCCTACGGAAATCGATATTATCGTAAACCTATCATCGTCGGAGAGATCGGGTGGAAAGGTCCGGTAACCGTCGATTGGTGGAAGTTCTCACAAAGTCTGACGAAGAGGCCAGTCAAGGGGATAATCACGGGGCCGTACACGATGATGGATTGGTCTTTCAACGAATACTACCCGAACCGGCGGGAAGCCTGTCTGGCCCTCGCGCGAGCACTCCACGAGGAGGTGAAAGCCCTCTCGGACGCCGGTGCAAAGATCATCCAGATAGATGAGCCTGCAATTTCTGCCAGGCCGGAGGAGTTGCAGGAGTTCGCGATCGAGGCGATGAAGATCGTCACCGCGGGCGTCGATGCTTATTTCATCAGCCACATCTGCTACGGTGCATTCGAGTTCATATATCCGGGGATGCTGCAACTGCCGGTAGACAACTTCGACCTCGAGATGTCGAATAGCGAGCTAGACTTGGTGGAACTTTTCCGAAAGTACCCCTTCACAAAGGACCTGTCGTTCGGCGTGGTCGATGTTCACTCGCACGTCGTAGAGGCCGTTGAAACTGTTAAGGATCGAATTCGAAGAGCTTTGGAGGTCCTTAGGCCTGAACAGCTGTGGATTGACCCGGACTGTGGCCTAAAGACCAGGACGAGGGAAGAGACCGTAGGAAAACTTAGATCGATCATGAGCGCGGTCAAAGAAATCAGAAATTCTCTTTAAAGCAGCAAACGGTGGTACTAATTGAAAAAACCCATCAGGGGGATAGAACGTGGGGCCCTTGAATTTATTTTTGAAGCCTCGCGCTCAAGTCATCCACGCGAATTCGCCGGAATATTGCGCGCCAAAGATGGTATAATCAAGGAAATTCTCATACTTCCTGGAACGGTATCCTCAGACGAATCAGCCTTGCTTCGATTACACATGTTGCCCATTGACCCAAGTGCCTGCGGTTCGGTGCATAGTCATCCATCCCCTTATCCAGTGCCGTCTGGAGCGGATCTTGGGCTATTCGCTAAGTTCGGTCGCGTTCACTTGATTGTCGCATCGCCCTACGATGAGCGGTCTTGGAGGGCATACGATCACAGGGGAAACGAAATACATTTAGAGGTCATCGAAAACAAATCAACTTAGAAGTACAGTTATTCTGATTAAAGGGACGAACAGTATGACGTCACCTCATAAAGTCGCCTTTGTCTTGGTCGTGATTGCAGTTGTCCTTGCCGCGTCATTAGCCGTTGCACTCCTCCGGATCCATCCATCCTCAAAGAAGGTGATATCTGCCGAGGAATTTGAAGAGTTCGACGAAATGTCTATTAACATCGACGCGAGTGGTAACGCGAACTGCCAACTTGTGATTCAGATGCCTCCATCCAAGTTTGCCGATCTTCTCAAGCAACTAACGCCCCTTGTAGGCACTGTTAAATCAGAGCAGAGTTACGTAGAATCGTTACTAAATAGTAACGCTAGATGCGGGCTTGAAGTGAGAGATCCTAGTTGCGAAATAAGTATTGGTGAAAATTTTACTGTTATCATGAGGTGGAAAACGCCTGCATTCGCACGGTGGGATGACAACCGTTGGAAGATAGTCTCTGAATGGATCGATAACATAAGTGCAGCCAATGAAACGATCGCAGAAGATGAAGATTCTTGGGTATTTGTCCGCAACGTCGCTGAGATGTACGATATTCAAGATGCTCGGTATAGGATCTCATTTAGAACCGAGTTGACCCTGCCGGAAAACACCGAGGATATTCAATGTCCGCTAATAGGTTATTCGAAAACAATAGATTATGGAGGTGGGGCGTATAGTGTGGATTCGTTACACTTCGAGAATATCGACGGAAAGCCCACCATCGTTGAAAATGGGCTGACATTGTTCGTTGCAGAAAACAGTATCACAATAACGCCAGACAAACTCGTGGAGAACTCCCTTTTTTACACGATAAACTACACAGGTGTTGCTCCCGAAAATGTTTCATTTGTGAGTTCATTGGACAAAGTCCGTTTAGATTTAAAATACGGACGAGAGCTCAGGGAACAATATTCGATTTATGATGGAGGACAATGGTATTCCCTATCCCCTGCTCAGGTACTGTACTACGCGGCCGATGCAATCGATAATTACGATAAGGGTGGCCAATTTTCGATCCAGCAGCCGATCTCCGTCATTGGTCCCGACAATGAAAACGGCGACTGGGAAGCGTGCTGGGAAAATCTCTCAAAAGACGATTACATCGGTATAGCGCAAACAATTAGTAGCGAAATAAGAGCCACTGGTAGAGCACCGGGTATTATCCAAACACCAATCGGAAATGTCAGATTCAGAGATATCTTATTTACCTTCAACAGAATTCTCTCTTACTACGAAACAAATGGGGAATTGCCGAGCAAGATAACATTTGCGCCAGCCCCAACGGGTGACCTAATTAGAGAAAATGAAGAGATTCCTGCAAATTACGCGTACTTCCTGCTCCCAGACACATATGTGGTCACGGGAACCGACAAAGTAAAGAAAGTGCTCGATAACGTCTACAAAGTTGGCTATGACAACATGACGTTCGCAAAGAATCTCTGTAACTGGACCGCAACCAACATCGCATACAGCCTGTCGTATAATCCTCCAACATCTGAAGAAATATTATCTTCAAGGGAGGGTCAATGCAGAGACTACGCGAACCTCTATCTAGCCTTAACAAGGACTGTAGGGATGCCTACTAGAAGGGTGAACGGATGGGTCGTCTCGTCGTGGCAGCCGCCTGCTGGATGGGAGTTCGTCGTTGGCACCACGCCTGATGGAAAACCCATAGGCGGGCACGCGTGGACAGAGGTGTATCTGCCGGGTGAGGGATGGATACCTGTCGATCCCACCTCAAATAGTTTTGAAAATCTTAGATATGAAGTGTACAAACAAATGGAAGAAACATGGACGGAAGCGCTAGCTGGCTACGAAACCTCAAGAGAATTAATTTGATTGGGAGGTAAAAACGTGCGCTGGAGAGTTTGGCGTCCTTGGTACATGAAGATAGTCGAACGTCTTGGGTTAGATCCGGAAGCCGATTTGGAGGCGTCAAAGGTTCTCGATGATATCCTTTCGGAGCCAAATATCGCGGAACTAAAGAAGCTGATTTATGGTAAAGATTGCGTCGTACTCGGCGCTGGTCCTTCCCTCGAGGAGGACCTAAAGAAGCTCGAGAGCAAGGGCTGGATGGATAAATCGTTTATCTCGGCTGACGGCGCAACTTCAGCCTTATTGAAATATCGTACACCAGATATCGTGGTGACAGATTTGGATGGAAACGTCCGCGACCAGCTCAAGGCCTGGGAAGGTGGATCTTGGATGGTCTTACATGCGCATGGCGATAACCTGGATAAAATTCAAAGAGTCGCGCCTCAAATCGATATGCGCGTATTCGGCACCACCCAAGTTGAACCCTTCAGCAAACTCTTTAACTTCGGGGGATTTACGGACGGGGATAGGGCAGCGTTCATGGCGCACGAACTGGAAGCATCTCGAATTTACCTTGTTGGGATGGATCTCGGAGTAGAGATCGGTAAGTACTCCGGCGATAAGGACCTCAAACGAAAAATCGCAAAACTATCCATTTGTAAGGAACTCTTGACATGGCTGGCGGGCGATCTCGGGGCAAAACTTATCAATCTAACTGCTAAAGGCGAAAACATCCCAAAAGTTCCGAGGGAAGTCCCATGAAAGATCCCGCGCGCAAGTACTTCGCTGCGAACGTCACCGATCGTGAAAGAGCGATATTTGAGGGGGCGATTACACTTGGCGCACTCTACCACCAGTTCGTGGGTGCGGCAATTCATGATGCGGGGGCACTTGAGAGGGCAATGGAGCAGGCAGCGCTAGCTCAGCCGTTTATCGAGCTGGCGAAGGTGAGGATAAAGTATTCCAAGAGCAAACGCAAAAATCCTTATATCTACCCAGAGCTGTCGGGCGAGATGCTCACTGTTAACCTCGTTGCGAAGTATGGCAGGGCAATTGTGCGTGTGGAAATGCGGTATGTAAAGGAGCTCAATTATCCGCTCATGTTTATAAAGTGAGGGGGGCTCCGTTAATTTTGATATGAAAACAGTATCGTGAAACTCTAAAAACTTCTAAACTACAAACTTTATTATTGTAATTGACAATTAGCGTGAGGAAATATGGCTAAAATCTGTGTACCTGACACGAGCGTCGTGATCGATGGCAGGGTGACGCGCCTGATAGAGAGCGGCGAGCTTCAAGATTGTGAGGTTTTAGTGCCTAACCTAGTCGTAGCAGAACTTGAGCATCAGGCCAACATGGGCAAGGATTCTGGTTTCAGTGGTCTCACCGAGCTGAAGAAACTGAGAGCGCTCTCGAACGCGGGCAAAGTCAGGTTCAGCTTGGTCGGGCGGGGACCAACGCACGAGCAGCTCGCTGGGGCGGAGTTTGGGACTATAGACGCCGCTATACGCGATGTGGCGCGCGAGCACGGGGCGATGTTGATCACGAGCGATGCAATAATGGCTGATGCCGGGCGAGCGGAAGGATTGGAGGTGTGGTTCCTTGAGCTCTTGCCTGTAGGGCGAAAACCCAAGCTTCTCGATTATTTCGGCCCTGGAGTGATGTCAGTGCACCTGAAGGAGCGGGTGCGGCCAATGGCGAAGGTTGGACGACCCGGAAAGTTCGAACTCAGGATTCTGGACGAAAAGCCGCTGACCGAGGAACAGCTCCGAGAACTGGCGCACGAGATAGTAGAGCTATCACGCCAGGACAAGGACAGCTTCGTGGAGATCGAGATGGAGGGTGCTACGGTAGTGCAGTTCCATGAGTACCGAGTCGCCATAGCGCGGCCGCCTTTCAGCGATGGATTCGAGATCACCACGGTCCGTCCGATAGCCGAAGTGAAGCTCGAGGATTACCGCCTCTCCTCTAAGCTCAAGGAGCGGTTGGCGAAGCAGGCGGAGGGAGTACTCATCGCCGGGCCGCCCGGAGCTGGCAAGTCTACGTTTGCCCAGGCCCTGGCGGAGCTCTATCGATCGCAGAACAAGATCATCAAGACCATGGAGTCGCCACGAGACCTTCAGGTGAGCGACGAGATCACACAGTACACTTTGCTAGAGGGCGACATGGAGAAGACCGCCGATATACTGCTCCTCGTACGTCCCGACTACACGATCTACGACGAGCTACGGAAGACCAAGGACTTCCAGATATTCACGGACATGAGGTTGGCGGGGATAGGCATGGTGGGGGTGGTGCACTCGACCAGAGCAATCGATGCCATCCAGCGGCTGATCGGACGGGTGGAGTTAGGGATGATTCCAATGATCGCGGACACGGTGATATTCATAAAGGACGGGGAGATCAAGGATGTTTACTCTCTTAGGTCGACGGTTAAGGTACCCCACGGCATGATCGAGGCGGACCTTGCGCGTCCAATGGTCGAAGTTTGCGACTTCGAGACCGGCGAGGCAGTTTACGAGATATACTCGTTTGGCGAGGAGATAGTAGTAATGCCGATCAGTAAGAGGGAACCAACTCGAGCAGAGCTGAGGACTGCGGAATCCATTAAGCGCGAGCTAAGGCGCCTCGTGGGAGCTGGGGTCGACGTCGAAATGATGTCCGAGCACAGCGCTGTTGTCAGGGCAGATGCTATTCACATACCAAAGATCATCGGGCGTGGCGGTCGCACCGTGGAGAGCCTACAAAGGAAGCTCGGTGTTAGGATAAGTGTGTGCGAGCGGGAAGAGGAATCATAAATTTTCTAAAATTTTTGACAACATTAACGCACTTTTGTCAGCTTCACATCCCCATAAGCAAAAAATATAACTGTATTAGAGCAATCCTTTGTCGATTCATATGAGAATAGCAGCCCTTTGTTCAGGGGGGAAGGACAGTACCTATGCACTTTGGCTATCGATTAAACAAGGGCACGAAGTAGCGTATATCGTCGCGATGATCCCGGCGCGGGAGGACTCGTGGATGTTTCATCAATCGAACATTCATCTAATTGACCTTTTTGCTGAATGTGCTGGGCTACCGTTAGTTAAAGCTGAGACATCTGGTGAAAAGGAGCGGGAAATCGATGATCTCAAGCGAACTTTGAAGATGCTTGATGTTCAGGGAGTTGTAAGTGGTAGCATAGCGTCGAACTACCAAAAAAATCGGATCGATGAAATCTGCCGAGAGCTTGGGTTAGATCATTTGGCTCCACTTTGGGGTATGGAACAAGAAAAGTTGCTGCAAGATATGATCGACGCTGAGTTCGAGATAGTAATTACCAGTGTATCAGCCCAAGGTTTCAATGAAAGATGGCTCGGTAGGAAACTTGATGAAAGAACATTGCAAGATCTAATAGGTCTCAACCAAAGGTATAAGGTAAACGTGAGTGGGGAGGGGGGCGAGTATGAATCGCTCGTCTTGGATGCACCATTTTTCCGCAAGCGGATTGCAGTCCTTGAGGCCACGCGAATTTGGAAAGGCGACAGCGGTCACATGCTCATAAGGAAAGCGGAGATTAAGGATAAATCGGGCTGAAACAAAATCTTGGTTGATTCGATGGCCACATCTATTGTCTACTCTAAAAAGTACCTTGACCATAACCTAGGTCCTGGGCATCCTGAGGGACCAGAACGCCTAAAGGCAATAGTTGAGGCGCTGAAGCTGGCGGGCTATTGGTCATTGCCAAATGTTCGTGTAATTGAGCCTGAGCCGGCAATGCGAGACGATATCGAGCTTGCTCACGATCCTGAATATGTCGAACTTATCGAGAAACTGAGCAAGTTCGGGAGACCGCTGGATGACGACACGCCCATCAACGCCGACACCTTCGAGCTCGCGCTTCTTGCCGCCGGTGGGGCAATCAAAGCTGGTAAATCCATAATGTCAGGTGAAGCAAAGAATGCATTTGCCCTAATCCGCCCACCTGGACATCATGCTGGTAAGGCGTTTGGAGGAGGCTTCTGCTATTTCAACAATTTGGCGATAATGGTCGAGCACCTTAAGCGCAGGTTCAAGCTGAAGCGAATCTTCGTGTTCGACTTCGATGCGCACCATGGCAACGGCACGCAAGACATTTTTTACGATGATCCCAGTGTGATGTACATGTCCCTGCATCAGGATGGCCGAACTTTATACCCCGGCACAGGCTTCGTCGACGAGATAGGGTCAGGCGAGGGCGAAGGTTACACGGTTAATGTCCCCCTGCCGCCAGGGAGTTCGGACGAAGAGTACGCTTGCATTATGCAGGAGATTTTTGTCCCGCTTACGGAGGAATTTAAGCCGGAATTGTTCGCCGTCTCTGTCGGCATGGATGCATATGTAGATGATCCTCTGACTCAATTGGAACTATCGACGTCCTCATATGGATGGCTGACGAGATATACCGTAGACCAGGCAGAGAAACTTTGTGGTGGGCGGGTCGCGTTGGTGCTCGAGGGTGGTTATTCATTAGATGCATTAGCCGACGGATCGGTCAGAATTTTAAAGGCTCTAACTGGAGAGAAACCAGCTCTTCCAACTAAAATTCGGCGTCCTGCTGTAATCGATGAAATCAAACGTGCGTTGGCCAGATATTGGAGTTTATGAAAATATAATTAACCTTTAAATATGGGTAACCAGTCGAATAGACGAAGTTTATGAGGGGTTCACAAATTAGGTACCCAATAACTATGTTTAAAAGAAAGTTTGTTGGGAAATTAAGTAGCTAGAAATCTTATGGAGAAAGTGTGACTATGGCTTACAAGAAAAAGACAGCAAGAGAAAAACTTCTTGATTCTAAAGACTTTCCTAAAATTGAAAAGATTAAACCAAATCAAGAAAAGATTTGGGGAAAAGGAACTATTGTCATTCCTGCTCCAATTGAGGTTGCTGAAATAATGAAAGAAGTTCCAAAAGGAAAATTAATAACAATAAACAAAATAAGAGAAAGACTTGCAAAAAAACACAAAGCTACAATTGGCTGTCCTATTTGCTGTGGAATATTCGCAAACATAACCGCTCATGCGGCAGAAGAAGAAAGGCTAATGGGGAAAAAACAAATTACCCCTTGGTGGAGAACTCTTAAAGGAGAAGGTGAATTAAACCCAAAATATCCGGGTGGAGAGCAAAACCAGAAAAAACTTTTGGAAAACGAAAACCACAGAATCGTTCAAAAAGGAAAAAAATATGTTGTTGAGAACTACGAAAATTATTTGGTGAAATAGTTAAATTCCAGGTTTAGATATAACGGGAAGTAAAATAAAGAAATAAGAATTATATGTGATGGAAATGGGGAATGATAAACACGATACAAATTTGATTTCATATTGTGGTCTTTACTGTGGGGACTGCCATGGTTATACCGGAAGAATACCTAATCTTGCTCGAGATCTGAGAAAAGAACTTCGTTCTGTACGTTACGATAAATTTGCTGCAATGATTTCAAAAGCGCCATTTGGAAACGCGCTCAAAAATTATAAGGAATGCTATGAAGCTCTTGGAATGATGGTAAAATTCCGCTGTAAAAAGGGTTGTAAAAATGGTGGGGGCCCGCCATTTTGCAAGGTTAGAAATTGCTGTCAGAAAAAAGGTATTGAAGGTTGTTGGGAATGCACAGAGTTTGAGGTTTGCACAAAACTCGATTTTTTAAAAAATGTTCATGGTGACGCACATATAAGAAATTTGAAAGCAGTGAAGAAAAAAGGGAAAGATGGATTCGTAAAAGGTAAAAGACTTTGGTATAGCGCTGAAAAAGCCAAAAAGGAACCATAAAAGACTTGGCACTGTAAGCCTTGGAGTTTTTAATTAAAACTTTAAGACAGACCAAAATACGCAGGGAAACGCTAAACCTTTAACGCTCACCACAAATCAACCATTGGCGGGCTCATGGATGAGATCCTAAAAACCGTTCTAAAACGCATTAAGCCGAGCGATGCTGAACGCAGGCGTTTGAAAAAAGTTGCCGATTTTCTTCTAGAGCGTGTCGATAACACATGCAAAATGCTTAACGTGCCGGCTCGGGCGATGCTTGTTGGCTCGGCTGCTAGGGGCACTTGGCTCCGCTCCGAGCGCGACATAGACATATTCATCCTTTTCCCAGAGGACCTCTCACGCGAGGAGCTCGAGAAAAA
>Ga0315282_10004505_pt1 | contig 24254 bp, 19 predicted proteins | sample YL17G07_20_MG_FD_203693 | JGI IMG/M metagenome (GOLD analysis project Ga0315282, IMG submission 203693) | Sediment microbial communities from Yellowstone Lake, YNP, Wyoming, USA - YL17G07_20 | ecosystem: Environmental > Aquatic > Freshwater > Lake > Sediment | place: USA: Wyoming | collected... | reverse complement strand
CGAGGGCAACCGAGTTCACTATGACCCAGGATCGGCAGCCTTGTATCTGCTCGACTCCCAAACGAAAGAGGTCAGGCGACCGGTATCTCAGGATCTCGCCGATTTCGTGCGACTCACCGACGGACTAAACTACATACAAGCTCAGAGCACGGCGCTCGTGGTCTCAGACGTACCGGATACGATCGTAGACCGATACCGACTATACATTGTGCTGAAGAACTCGCCGAAGACGATAGTCACAGGCACATTCGGCATAGACGCCCTGTATGACATGAAAGATATGCTGGCAGCCGTCCGCGGAGGCGAGAAAGAGCTAGCACGGAAACCCATGGCGATCTTCGACCTCTGCCCCTCAGCTCCACTAAAATGGGGAGAGTTCATTGCCCAGAATCTGATTGATTGCGCTAAGTACGGGATTCCAGCGGAGATCCTCCCGATGCCACAACTGGGCGCAACTGGGCCCGTAACGCTAGCCGGCTCGTTGGTTCAGTTGAACGCAGAATTCCTCAGCGGCCTCGTCATGTCACAACTCGCAAAGCCTGGCGCCCCGGTGATCTACGGTGGCTCACCGACAACCTTCGACATGCGCTACCTTACAGCACGTCTGGGCGCCATAGAAACCATAATGATGGGCTGCGCCTACGCACAGATCGGAAAATACTACGGCCTACCGACACACATGTACCTAGGCTTGAGTGATGCCAAGATCGTTGATGCCCAGGCTGGATTCGAATCTGGCCTCGGCATAACATTGGGCGCGCTTGCAGGAGTCAACGTGATATCAGGGCCAGGAATGCTCGATTTCGAGAATTGTCAGAGCTTCGAGAAGCTGGTGATGGATGACACTATCTGCGGAATGGCCTTGAGACTCATCAAGGGCATCGACGTCAACGATCAAACCCTTGCTGTTGACCTCATCAGAAAAGTCGGCGTCGGAGGGCACTACCTAGCCCAGAAACACACGATGGAATGGCTCAGCAAGGAAATCTTCAACCCATCAGACTTGATCGACAGACAGGAGCTAAGCGTGTGGAAGAAGCTAGGATCAAAGGACACCGTCCAGAGAGCTCGCGACATAGCTCAGAGGATCCTGAAAAACCACAAGCCCGAGCCGCTCTCTGCTGACACGGAGAGAAGTCTGGACGAAGTCACAAGGAACATCATGAAAAAGCATGGTGTAGACAAGCTCCCTCTCGGTCCGACCTGAAGAAGCGCATACTACCATCGGTCACGTTGGCAACGTTAGATCTTATGATCGCCATGACTGGTCCGAGCGTCAAGCGATCCTTCGGAGGATAAACTCCTCTATTCAGAATCGGGGGAGTTGCCGAGACCATGTCACACTCTAGGAAAGTACCCTCATAGCCACATTACATAGGAACTGGGTCGCAAAGTCCAAGCTGCTTATGTTCATGCGTTCGTTGGCACCGTGGACGCCTGGAAGAACATCAGCCAACGTAATGTCCGGCGACATCGGCACGCACCCATAAACGGTCGATCCAAGAGCTCTCCAAAAATCTGCTATCGCTCATACCGGTACTTAGCCTCGGAAGAGCTGAGCATGCCGGAGCCAGCTCCTCCGTGATTGTCTCGATAGCGTCGTAAAAGTCGGTGTTCGACGGAGACAAAGATGCTTCGGTGTAGTCTATGACACCTAGGTCGATGTCTAGCCCTCGAATGCATTCGATCACGGCTTTGGTGGCACAGTCACGATTCTGGTCGGGCATCAGTCTGATGTCCACCTTGCCTTCGCAGGTTCCAGGTATCACATTAGTTTCAGTTCCGCCTACGATGACGTTTGGCGAAATCGTCATTCTAGTAAGCGCTCTCAATTCTTCAGCGAGCTCTTTGTCATTCGATGCGATTCTATCGAGGATTTTGTCGATCCCCAGTTCGTTTAGCTGTGAGTTAATGATCTCCGAGCCCTCGTTCTCTCCTAAGAACGCAATTGCAACAATTCTGATTGCACGAGCTACTTCGTCTGTGATCGTGACCTTCGTCTTCAAGTTGGAGAGGTTGATGAAGGCCTTTGCCATCATGAGGTTTGCGTTATTCGCAAGCGTCGGAACCGATCCGTGTCCTGCTTTTCCTTTGGCTGTCAGCTTAAGCCATGCGAGACCTTTTTCTCCAGTGGTTATCCAGTATATCTTCTGCCCGCCTACTTGGGTTGGCGGGGCTCCTCCTTCCCCTACAACATATTCGGCGGCAACCTTGTCCGGGACCTTCTTGGTCAGCCATGCGGCTCCCGATCCCGAACCTTCTTCGTCAGCAACCGCAGCATACAGGAGTGTTCCGCACAATTTCACGTTCCGGCGCTTCAGGAGAATCAGGCTCATCGCCTGCACAGCGACATCGAACTTGTCATCCCATGCTCCTCTACCATAGATCCACTCATCTTCGATCTCAGCGGAGAACGGTGGATGATTCCATACTCCCACGCCCACCGCGGGGACAACGTCAGTGTGGGATTCGAACAGAAGTCTTGGTCTCTGCTTTTGACCTCTGATCTTCGTAATCACATTCTCTCTGCTCGGCTCGCCGAGGACATCGCAATCAATACCATTGCTATCAAAGCGCGCCTTGAGGTATTCCGCGGCTCTGCCTTCATTTCCCGGAGGATTTGTTGTGTCAATCCTGATGAGCTCTTGGAACAGTCTGACGGTTTCGTCAAGGTCTGCTGAAGAGAATTCTATCTTGTCCACCAAGGAGATCCGAGCAACATATGGTGCGCAAGCACCCACAATAAGAGTTCGGGCCGTCGTACGAAATATGGGCACGCGCGCCAACATTCCGTGAGATTGCTGGGCTCGCCATCGATCATTAGAGCGGGATGCGGGGTGGATTTTGTGCGATTGATCGACGGGCTAGAGCACATACAGGCTCAGGAGCTGACTCGCAAGGTTCCCAAGGTCCTATCACAAGCCCATGATTCCTGCGAGTCTTTCTTGGGCCCTTGGTGCTTACACCCACGAAGTTCCGGATGGTTTCCATCACGTCTGACTGGCTGTACCATCCACACAAGTTGAGATAAGGAACACGAATCAGCTGATACTTGTTATGAGCGCTAGTTCGTTTCCAATAGCTTCCGTAAGTCGCATTATCCACATAGTCCTTCCAGAACGGAAACCGAAAACCAAGGTATTCGTCAAGCTTTCTTGTCGGTGCTTGTTTGTACGCCTCATTCAGATTCACAGTCTTGGCGAGGTTCGTCCTATCTGTTCTACGTGCCGTATGCAGGAGTCACTCCATGAATCCCTGCAGTACCCCTCCTCTCATGAACGCGCCATCGAAGTACGGGTCTGATGTTGCGTCCCGCTGCATTCATCGATAAAACCACGTGCAAGATCGTTGTCGTCGTGTGTGTTTTGCTGTGAAGCGAATCCGTCTGAACAATGCTTATCTTCGCGTGGCTCGGACCGGCAGCGGGAATGCCGTTGGTCGACCTAGAAAGCCTGAAAAACAGCATAGTGAACGAAGTTCATTCCCTCGAGAGAAGGATTGTCGAGGTTAGCAAAACTATTCACTCTAGCCCAGAGCTCGGTTTGAAAGAGTACAAAGCATCGGAGCTTCTGTCGTCCGAGTTGGAGCGGCATGGTTTCAAAGTCGAGCGAGGAATTGCGGATATGCCAACGGCGTTCAGAGCGACCCTGGCAACAGGCCGGGCTGGGCCGCGCTTGGTGTATTTGGCTGAATATGATGCTCTTCCTCAGATTGGTCACGGGTGTGGCCACAACATCGTTGGAACGTCAGCGGTCTTCTCCGCGATTGCTTTGGGAAGGATTGCTGATAGGCTCACGGGTACGATAATGGTTCTAGGGACACCGGATGAGGAGGGGAGCGGGGGTAAGATCCAGATGGTCAAGGCCGGCTGCTTTGAGGATGTAGACGCGGCAATGATGAGCCACCCGATGAACTATACTTCACCTTGGCAGCCCTCCGTTGGTGTGGATTGCCTGACGGTGGAATTCACCGGCAGGGCAGCGCATTACTCAACCCCGCATAGAGGAGTGAACGCGCTTGATGGCGCAGTGCTAATGTTGGCCGGGCTGAATTTCCTTCGGCACGGCTTCAGAAATGATGTGATCTATGGCTACACGATTGATCATGGCGGCATCAGCCCGGGCATAGTACCTGAGAAGGCTGTTGCACGTCTGTGGATCAAGTCAACCGATCTGCGGAATCTGGCCCATGTTATCAGCAAGGTCAAAGCTTGCGCCGAGGGCGTTGCAGAGTCGATCGGTGCTCAAGTCAGGATCGAGCATCCCTTTCCCGTGTTCGAGGAATCAATCCCGAACTTGACCCTCATACATGCAGTTTCACAGAATCTTACTCGCCTGGGTATCCGTTTCAGGCCGCCCGAGGAGTCTTCCCGTTCACTGGCATACGTATCGACCGACTACGGCAACGTAAGTCACGTTGTGCCGAGCGTAAGTGCAGTCATAGCTATAGGTCCTCAGGAGCTTACAGTGCATACGGAGAAGTTCAGAGAAGCCGCGGTATCCAAGGCGGGTCATGAGGCTTTGCTAGCAGTCACAAAGGTCATGGCAATGACGGGCGTAGATGTCCTATGTCGGCCTGGGATTCTTGAGGCGGCGAAGTCGGAATTCCTAAAGTACAAAGAATCCGGATTCGCAGACGGGCCCTTCGCACCGGTGTACGACTGAGGCATAAAATATGTCGCAACAACTACTCGATGTGGACGAGCTTCAGACGCACTACTTCACGAAAGAGGGAAGGACGCGAGCCGTTGACGGAGTCAGCTTCCAAGTACGCAAAGGGGAAATCTTTGGGATAGCCGGTGAATCAGGGTGTGGGAAGAGCACGCTCGCGCATTCAATTGTTCGCCTGCTGCCGTCTTCGGGAAAGATCGTTGCGGGAAGGATAGGTTTCAAAGACCTGAATCTCGTAACCATCACGGAACCTGAGCTTAGGAAGATCAGGTGGCGAGAGATCTCAATAGTGTTCCAGGCCGCGATGAATGCGCTCGATCCCGTACGTCGTGTGGGAGAGCAGATCTCAGAGGTGATCATCTACCACGAGAAGACCACGAGGACGGAGGCTCGGGAAAGGACCAAGAGGCTCTTTGAGATGGTAGGTCTCGACCCCGCAAGGATGAACTACTACCCACACGAGTTCAGCGGCGGCATGAGACAGAGGATTGTAATCGCTATGGCGATCTCCTGCCAGCCTGACTTGGTCATAGCGGACGAACCTGCTACGGCCTTGGATGTGCTAGTCCAGGCGCAGATCCTAGACTTGTTGACTGCCTTGGAACGAAAGTTGAATCTCTCGATGATCCTCATCACCCATGATCTCTCAGTGATCAGAGAGATTAGCGAGCGGGCTGCGATCATGTATGCAGGCAAGATCGTCGAGTCCGCGCCGGTCAGTTCGATCTTCAAGAAACCAAGACACCCGTACACACAGGCTCTCATTCAGGCTCTTCCACAGATTAGCGGAGGAAGACGCAGCCTGAGGTCCCTGCCGGGCACGCCCCCTAACCTGATCGAGCCGCCCAGTGGTTGCAGATTCCATCCGAGATGTCCCTACGTGATGGACAAGTGCAGAGTTGAGGAGCCCTCAATAGTGGAATGCGGCGCTGACCATGTGGCAGCTTGTTTCTTGCTGTGATAAGCCTTGGCGCAGGAAGCTACATCCAGCTCAGGAACGCCTAAGGAACTTGGAGCTCCTCTAGGTGACGAAGATGAATACATCGTAAGGGTAGAAGGGCTGAAAGTCTGGTTCCCAGTCAGAGCTGGACTCAGGTCCCGACTTGGGCGAAAACCAGCCAAATATGTGCGCGCAGTTGATGGATTGGACTTCGGGGTCAGGAAGCGCGAGATACTGTGCCTCGCAGGTGAGAGCGGAAGCGGGAAATCAACTACGGGCCTCGCGATACTCAGACTTCTGAACCCAACGGAGGGCAGGATGTTCTTCAAAGGAGAAGAGACGCTTTCCCTGAAGAAGAAAGATCTGAAGAGGATTCGCCGCTTTATGCAAATTGTCTTCCAAGATCCCTACGAATCACTCAACCCTCGCATGACGATCTTCGACGCCATTGCTGAGCCTCTCGAGATCTACAAGCTGGTCAAGTCTGAAGATGAGAAACGATCGAAGGTCATACGGTTGCTGGAGAACGTAGAGCTGGCGCCAGCAAAGAACTTTCTCTATAAGTTCCCACACGAGCTTAGCGGAGGACAACGACAAAGAGTTGCAATCGCGACGGCCTTGGCCGTTGACCCAGAATTTCTCGTAGCAGATGAGCCGGTTTCCATGCTTGATCTTTCTATCAGAGCAGAAATACTCAATCTATTAGTTTCCTTGGGAGAGAAGTTTGGTCTCGCAATTCTCTTCATAACTCACGACCTCTCGACCGCTTATCACGTTGCTGACCGCATCGCCATAATGTATCTTGGCAAGATTGTCGAAATAGGTTCAGCTGAAGAAGTGATAAACCATTCACTCCATCCTTACACAAGAGCGCTGATCGCTGCGATCCCCGGGACTGAGGCTAAGGAAGAGCTTTGGAGAAAGATTAGCAAGGCCGAGATTCCCAGCGCAATTGACATTCCTGCGGGGTGCCGATTTCACGACCGCTGCCCATATGCCATTGACAGGTGTCACGAAGAGGAACCTGAAATGATGAAATCTCGTTCAGGACATTGGGTGAGCTGCCACCTTAGCGGCCAGATCTAGCAATCAAGGTAGGACGTTGATCTCGTAGATAAGGGCGGACTCATCTCTTCCGGAGTCTAGGATTCAGTATCTCGTCCAATGCATAGCCAACGCATGTGAAGCCCATCACTACGAGTGCAATGCATACGCCTGGAGGAATCACATACCAATAGGCTCCCGCGAAGAGAGCACCGCGCGAAAACGCGAAATTAAGCATCGTGCCCCAGCTCAGCTGAGTTGGATCCCCTAGCCCCAGAAAGCTTATCGTTGCTTCTGAGAGGATTGCAGTCCCGATAACCAAAACGGCGTTTGCGAAGAGTAGAGGGAGTACTCCGGGCAGCACGTGCCGTACTATTATGTGACGGTCAGAGGCGCCCAAAGAGCGCGCTCGCAGCACATAAGGTAGCTCACGTATGACGAGTGTCTGCGAGCGGGCAATTCTGGCTGTTCCTGCCCAGCCTACGATTCCTATGACGAAGATAACATTCCAAATGTTGGCGCCCAACAACGCGGCCATTATTATGATCAGGGGAAGCCCTGGGATGATGAGGAAAACATCAGTGAATCGAACCAAGATCGTTCCGCGTATTCCACCGTAATACCCAGAGAGTAAGCCAACAAGGGCTCCAATGGTCACGGATATCGCGCCGGCGAACAAACCGACAACAAGCGATAAGCCTGCGCCTTTCAGCACTTGGCTAAGCACATCAAGGCCGACATCATCTGTTCCAAATGGGTGGCTGAGCGAAGGAGGCTGGAGAATCTCCTCAAGACTTCCCACGCCTGTTGTTCGATATGGTGTGGCGAAGTTCCCGACCAAAGCCATTATGGCAAATCCGACTAATATGACGAGCCCGACCTTACCTAGAGTGCTGTCTCGGAAAACCCTCCAGGGTCCTGCCATCCGCTTCCTGTAGATCTGGATTCTCTCCGAGAACAAATCAATCACGCGCTCGATCTTCAGTACCTCACCCGTGGGTCGAAGTAGGCATACAGCAAGTCTGTAATCAGATTGGCGACAATTACGCTCACAGATATTGCCAGAAAAGCGCCTTCAAGGACCGGGTAGTCGCGAGTTACAACAGACTCGTAGACTAGACGGCCAACACCCGGGTACGAGAATACCGTCTCTGTTTGGATCGCGCCAGCAACGATCAACCCCAGGTTGAGCCCTATGAGCGTAATCAGCGGAAGCAGAGCATTTCTCAGGACGGTAGTCCGCACTATTCTGCTCTCCGAGAATCCTTTCGCCCTCGCGGTCAGTACGTAGTCTTGTGAGAGCACATCCACTGCTGAGCTGCGCATAATGAGTGCGTACTGTCCGAGCAGGACCAAGGTCAGTACGGAGGTCGGCAGGACAAGATGTGCAGCTAGGTCGGAGAGATATGAGAGGAAGTTCGGGTACGTCAGCCCGTAAGTCAATATTCCTGAAGTCGGGAAAGAACGCATTGTCACTGCGAAGAACATTATGAAGATCATCCCGAGCCAGAAGACTGGTAGCGAGTAGGCGACCAACGAGAACAGCAAAGCACCGACCTCGCGCTTGCCGCCTCGTTTCCACCCAGAAAGAAGCCCGATTGCAGTTCCAATAAGGATTGACAAGATAGTGGCCGGAGTGACTAGGATCAGAGTATTGATGAGCCGCTCGCTCACCAGCGCCGTCACGGGTATCTTGTAGACGAGGGAGATTCCTAGGTTGCCCGTGAATGCATTCTGAAAATAGAGCAGAAATTGGACCTGCAGTGGAGCGTCTAATCCGTATGCGTGTGCGAGTTTTGCCCTCATCTCGGGAGGCATTCTAGGATCTCTTATGAGGAGTGTAAAGGGGTTACCAGGCATCGCATGAAAAAGGAGGAAGTTCAGCGTCATCACGACGAAGAGCGTCACTAAGGCGGGAACGACCCGGCGTTGCAGATACTCCCTGAGCACCACCACAGTCGACCTCAGGGAGCCTGCCTGAGCCTCTCCTCGCCTTAGATCCTGCTCTCGCTCCTACTCTGCTTTGCGTCTTCTCACGGTTGCGTAGCCAAGCGCTGCAATTGCGACTATTATGGCGACCGCGGCGACGATCCATGGCGTGTTATCTGAGGGAGCTGCGACGGCAGAGGTTGCCGTAGGTATCGTAGTCTCTGTGACAACAGCAGGGGTTAGTAGGTGCAGTCCCATCCAACTCCATATGTTCACCTCAGATAAGACTCCCTCGGTCATCGTCACGTATCCCGCGAACTTGTCGATCCTGTAGGCAGCGACGGTCTTCATGTGGTAGAATGGAATCTCGGGTGACTCCTGCTGGATGAAGTCCTGCATTTGCCAAATTATCGCCTGGCGCTTCGTCTGGTCCAGTGTGTTGAGTTGCTGGTTCCATAGGTCGTCGTAGGTAGAGTTGGACCATCCGCTGGCGCTCCATTCCGACGTGACGGCTTCAGTTGTGAGTACCCACAATCGTTTGCTGATGTCGGGTCCGACTCTCCATCCCCAGAAGTATATGTCGTACTTCCAGACCGGGTAGTTGTAGGCCGTTATTGTGTCGGCGTCCATCGCTTGTACATTCAGTTTGATGCCCACTTGGCTGAACCATTGCTGGACTTGGCTCGCGGCCCGCATTTCTTCGGGCCATCTGTTGTTTACCCAGTAGTTGAACTCGAGCCTGAGTCCTTCCTTGTTCGACCTGACTCCAGTGTTCTTGGGATCAGTGTATCCAGCCTGCTCAAGCAGCTGAGCTGCGATCGTCAAGTTGAACGGATAGGGCTTCACGTTTGGATTATACCATATGCCGTATGCTGGTGGGATGAATGACACTGCCGGGTCCACAAGTCCGAGGTGGATGGTCTGCGCGAGGAAGTCACGGTCCATGGCGTACTGGAAAGCACGCCTTACGCGTGCGTCGAGAAGTGCTCGGTTTCCCGTGCCGTTGATGTTGTCGTTCGGCGTGAAGATTCGGGTGTAGTAGTCCGGCGAACTGGTCACCTTGATGTTGGGGTCGCCGGCGAGTGTGCTCGCAGTTAGGGCAGGAACATCTGTTGGAATGACGTCGATCTCACCAGTCTTCAGGGCTGCCAGCATCGTGTCGAAGCTCTTGAAGATTCTGAAGACTACTTCGTCGAGGTGTGGTCTTCCTTTCCAGTAGTTTGCATTTGCCTTGAGGCTGAGATACTCACCCCTCTTCCACTCGTTGAAGACGAATGGCCCCGATCCGACAACTGGTACGTTCTCGAACTTCAGGATCTGGTCAGTTGATAGTTTCTCCCAGACGTGTTTTGGAATCACCGGGAAAGCTGGGTAGGCGAGGGTCTGTTCGAAACCTGCTGTAAGTGGAGTCTTCCGCGTGAGAACCACAGTGGAGTCGTCGGGGGTTTCCACGGATTCAACCGAACTTACATAGTATGCTGCTGTTCCGATCTTGTTCTGAATTGCAAAATCGTAGGTGAACTTGACATCCGCAGAGGTCAATGGGGTACCGTCACTCCACATCGCATTCTTAGCTAGGTGAAATGTCCAAGTTAATCCGTCTGCCGAGATATCCCATGATGCAAGCCACGGAACAACTTTCATGTCGGCGTCGTACTTGCCGAGCGTATCATAAACGAGCGAGAGAACAGCAAAGGACTGTATCGTCACCGTCACGAATGGGTTGAGTGTATCCGGTTCGGTGATTATGCCCACTTGCAATGTCCCACCGTTAGCAAACGCTTGCCCTTGCACATTGATCGGCGCTAGAAGAACGAGAAGGCACATTATGAGAGGATACAATATTTTCATTTGCGTATCACTCAAACGAAAGATCTCCCCGCAGTGCGTATATAACGCTTAGCTGACATCGTCATCTGGCGCGAGATACTGGGCACCTGTTGCACAAAGAAGTGTTAACCCGGGATGCCACTGAACAATATGAGTAATCACGTTTTTCCAATGACGAAGATGATGATGAGTGAAGGGATGGAACGGTAGAATTCTCAGAATAGATCTTGGTAGGAGCAGAACTACCCACGAGTCGTACACGGCAGATTTTGCGATGCAGTTTATCGGCGGACGGGGGTTTGCGGCGAAGATCCTCTGGGATGAAATGATGCCCGGAACTGATCCTCTTGCCGCGGAAAGCCGACTCATATTCGCAGCCGGCCCTTTGACAGGTTTCGCCCTTCCAAGCAGCGGCAAGTTGGTGGTTGCAGCCAAGAGCCCGCTAACTGGAGGGTATGGAGAGGGACAGCTTGGAACACATGCGTCAGTCAACTTGAGAAAGGCCGGGTTTGACGCTATTGTGATTCAAGGAAAGGCAGACCATCCCTGCCTAGTCTCGATAGACGACGATGTTGTTCAGATCTTACGGGCGGACAGTCTGTCGGGTCTTGGGACCCTTGAAACGGAGAGGCGGCTGAAACAGGAATATGGACAAAGCGTTGGTTCCCTCGTCATTGGACCTGCTGGGGAGCGACTAGTACCGTTCTCTACGATCATCTCAATGGGCGGCCGTTCAGGAGGCAGACCAGGCATGGGAGCCGTGATGGGATCAAAGAGGCTGAAGGCAGTCGTCGTGCATGCCACGAAAAGCATGGTGGCAGCTCGCCCGAACGAGCTGGCATCGCTCGGCAGTGAAGCATACAAGGAAATTCTAGGCAAGCCCGGCTACAAGTCGTGGAAGAACCAAGGGACAATGGCCACAGTCGACTGGGCTCAAAACAACGGCGCGCTTCCGACATTCAACTTCAGGGAAGGCACATTTGATGACTTCGAGAAGATCAACGGTTCTGCCATGGAGGCAATGAAAGTGCACGTTAGGGGATGCCCTAACTGCAACATGACCTGCGGGAACGTCGTAAGTGATGCCGAAACAGAGGAATCTGAGCTCGACTATGAGAACGTGGCCATGCTTGGTTCTAACATCGGTCTAGGTGACTTGGCGAAGGTCTCAGCATTGAACAGAATTGCCGACGATTACGGGCTTGACACAATTTCTCTCGGAAGCATAATTGGTTTCGCGATGGAGTGCTATGAGAGGAGACTCGTCGAGGAGAGAATAGAATGGGGAAACTTCGATGATGCGAAGGCACTCGTTGGGGAAGTGGCGAGTGGGAAAGGTATTGGAGAACTGTTTGCTCAGGGAACAAGAAGAGCAGCTCAAGTGCTTGGACATGAAGCCTTGAAATGGGCGATGCAGGTGAAGGGGCTCGAGGTTTCGGCTTATGATTGCCATTCGGCACCCGGGATGGCTTTGGCTTTCGGAACATCTCCCATAGGCGCCCACCACAAAGATGGGTTCATGATTAGCTGGGAAGCCTCCGCTGGAAGAAACGCCAGCGATCTGGAGAAGGTGGAGAAGCTTCTGGAGCTTCAAAGAAACAGAACCATATTCGAGTGCTTTTCAGTGTGTAGGTTCCCGTGGTTGCAGTTCAGCCTGGAGCTTGACCTGTATCAGAAATTCTTTGAGGCAGCCACAGGAGTGGAAACGAATCTCATCGATCTTCACAATACGAGCGACAGAATCTATGCACTTATCCGAGCTTTCTGGGTGAGGGAGTACGGCTCGGAGTGGAGCTGTTCTCTCGATCAGCCGCCAGCCAGATGGTTTGAGGAACCTCCCAGAAAGGGTCCGACAAAAGGGGAGACACTGAGACGAGAACAGTACGACCAGATGCTGAATTGCTACTATGAAAAGAGGGGCTGGAACTCACAGGGTATTCCTACAAAAGAGACTCTGAATAGACTTGGTCTAGATTACGTTTCAAGAGAACTCGCGGTCACGCCCTGAGCATAAGGTATTTTCAGAGGCTAGAGTCCGCGCTCCGTCTCCTTCAAAGCGCCTTCCAGTAAATCGAACCCCTTGTCTAGCAACTCCTTGGTTACGGTTAAGGCCGGCATCAGTCTGATGACATTGCCCCAGTGTCCACAGCTCAGAACAAGAACTCCCTTCTCGAAGAGCTTCTTCTTGATCTGTTTTGTGATGTCTTCCTTCAGCGGCTCTCTTGTGTCCTTGCTCTTGACGAGTTCTATGCCGATCATCAGCCCCTTCCCGCGGACGTCTCCAACGATCTTGCAGTCGCTCAGCAAGTCCTTCAGTCTACCCATGAGGTAGGCACCGATTTTTTCGGCTCGTTCCACGAGCGCATTTTCATTGATGTATTGAACCGTAGCCACAGCAACTGCACAAGCAAGACTGTTCGAATGAAACGTTCCTCCGTGCACTAGGGCGTCAATCTCATCCAAGTACTTGCGATGAGACAAGATCATCCCAAACGGAAAGCCTCCAGCCAGTGACTTGGAAATCGTCATAATGTCAGGCGTCACATTCGAGTGTTCGACGGCAAACATCCTGCCCGTCCGACCCATCCCCGTCTGAATCTCATCCAATACGAGTAGTACATCATTCTCTGTGCAAATCCTTCGCAAATCCGGAAGGAATTCATCGGGAGGCACGATGTATCCGCCTTCGCCCTGAATCGGTTCTACAATGACCGCTGCAGGTTTCTCCAGACCTGAGTGGCTATCCTTGAGACAATCCTCGATGAATCTGGTGCAAGTCATGTCACAAGCGGGGTATTCCTTTCGAAACGAGCAGCGGTAGCAGTATGCATAGGGCACCCAGTATGTTCCGTGGAGGTAAGGCGACATTCCTTTGTGCAACTTGACATTGCTTGTCAAAGCAAGAGAGCCTGCAGCGCCTCCTCCATGAAACGCGCCTTGGAATGAGACTATCACATCACGTTTCGTGTGATATCTCGCAAGCTTCATCGCAGCCTCCACCGCATCACTTCCGCCCACAGAGAACATCATCCGTGTGTTATTCCTCAGCCCACATGGTGCGATGGAATCGAGCATTTCGTTCAGTCTGACGCGAACTTCTGTGGCACCTCGTGGAAATGGAAACCATATCTTCTTGGCTTGATCAAGAAGCGCCGATGTTACCGCAGGGTTGCAGTGGCCGACGTTCAATACCGATATTCCGGCTGAGAGGTCTAGGAATACGTTACCGTCAAGATCTTTCAGAGTGGCTCCTCTTGCAGTGTCCCAGGCCGTTTCAAAATAGTACGCAGCAGTCTTCGGATCGTACCTTGCACAAGTCTCTAGCAACTTGCTTGCCTTCGGCCCAGGAGGTTTGACGACTATCCTCGGCGCGTGAGGGTAGTGGAGTTCGCGGAACTTGTCATCCATCCATTGGTCTATCATCAGCCTAGCCTCGGTGCGATCATGTCCGCGTATTGACGGGGTTTCTACATAAATGCTTGGACAGAAGATACGCGACTTCGATCTCGCGAAATCGATCCATCAATCATCGAAAGAAGGCGATTCGATCGCATTGATTGAGCAGACGATCGAGTAGAAACATCGCGTCATGATGAATATCTTTCGGCTTCGGTCGAAGGATGACTGTCCAGACATATGCCGGGTGAGTCGCATTACTGACTCGTTGGTTTATCCAAGCAGCAGCGCCAAGATCCCTTTCTTTGCGTGCAGTCCGTTCTCGGATTCGTCGAATATGACAGAATGTGGTCCCTCGAATACTTCCTCAGTCAGCTCCTCGCCTTTTGAAGCCGGCAATGCATGCATGACTATGGCGTCCTTTTTTGCCAAGGCAACAACATCCGAGTTTAATATCCACTTCCTGTACGCTTCAGGGTTCTTGTTGTGAGGAAACTCGCCTGTCTTTGTGTATGTCCCTCCGGCAGGTACCCATGATTTCGAGATGATAACATCCGCTCCCGAAACACCTTCCTTCAGGTCATGTGCAACGCGGATCTTTGCACCGGACTTCGCCGCATCCATTCGCGTTTCCTCAATCGCTTCCTTCAATTCGTAGCTCTCCGGGCAAGCCATTGTGATATTCATTCCGAGTTTGGACCCCGCCCAGATCAGATCGTTGAGGTAGCCTGGCGGCTTGTTCACTCCCGTGGTGAGTCCCCAAGCATAAGCTACGTTGAGACCTTCCAACCTGCCCTTCTTCTCCTTCATCGTCATGAGTTCCGCTATCGCCTGCGTTGGGTGCGAATACTCCGTCGACGCATTGATCACGGGAAGAGAGCACGACTTCGCGAGCTTCTCGACAACATCTTGATACCACCTTATCGCTATACCATCAAAGTATCTGCTTAGGACTCGGCCGGTGTCTTCCCAGCTTTCGCCTTTTGCGAGCTGCAGCTGTTCTGGAGTGAGATAAGTCCCATGTCCACCCATTTGTGTCATCGCAGTCTCAAACTGAATATGAGTTCTGGTGGATGGCCTCTGAAAGATCATTCCTAGCGTCTTCTTGTGCAAGGTGTCTGGGGAATCTCCAATCTTGAACCTTGATTTCAAGTCTTCTGAGACTCTGATCATGAGTCTCACTTCTTCGGCAGTGAAGTCTTTCAGAGAAAGCATCTGTCTACCTTTCAAGGAAGCCATGATCAGTTACTCCTATGTCGGCCGTTAGAGGCTGTTCATCGCTATTTAGCCTTTGGCACACATTTACGGTGTCCATAATTGGAGCAAATGAGCTCGACATCGATTCAGATCGACCGGAAACGTAACGTCGTTTCCTGCAATGGAATCCGGAGCGCTGCTCGCCGGTACTATTCCCCATGCAGCAAATCTGAGACATCTTCTGCAATCATTCGTTCTTCATCAGTTGGAATGATAAAGATCTTACAGCGCGAGTCTCCTGAACTTATGTCAATTTCGTTACCGTGGACAGCTGCTTCGTTTTTCAATGGGTCGAGTTCTATTCCGAGAAACTCAAGGTTATCGCAAATCCTTCTTCTATGTAGTGGAGAGTTCTCGCCGACGCCGGCTGTAAAAACGAGGGCGTCGACGCCATTCATGGCCGCTGCGTAGGCGCCAATTATCTTCTTGAGCCGGTAGCACTCGATATCTATGGCGAGTTTCGCTCTCTCGTCTCCTCTGTTTGCGGCCTCTACAATGTCGCGCCTGTCGACGTATTTGCCGGTAATGCCCAATAGTCCACTCCTTTTGTTCAATATCTCTTCGACCTGGGCTGGAGTAAGGTTCTCTCTACGCATGATGTGGAAGACAATTGCCGCGTCAATGTCTCCGCATCTGGTTCCCATCACAGCCCCTTCGAGCGGAGTAAACCCCATGCTGTGGTCATACGCCAGTCCTCTCCGGACGGCTGTCACGCTGACTCCATTGCCAATGTGAAGGGTAATGACGTTCACGTCTGTTGGTTTCTTCCCTAAGAGAACGGCTGCTCTTCTTGAGACATATTTGTGTGATGTGCCATGAAACCCGTACTTCCTCACCCGATGCTTCTTGTACCATTCGTAGGGTAGACCGTACATGTAGGCATGTCGAGGAAGAGTTGTAAGAAAAGCTGTGTCGAAAACCGCTACGTGCCGTGCGTTCGGCAACATCCTCATTGCAGCTCTTATGCCAGCAAGATTAGAGGGATTATGCAACGGTGCAAGTTCGGAGAACTCATGAATGGCCTCAAGAACCTCATCGTCAATTATGATTGATCGTGCAAATTTGGCCCCACCATGCACGACACGATGCCCCACACCTTTGACATCAGAAATCCTACCTGTTCCCTCAGCAGTGTCGCCTGTCAGCAGTTCAACTATCGAGGCCAGCGCTTCATCGTGAGATGGCAGTTCGGTGGTCAAGGTTACTTCTTTCATGCCGGCCGGCCTGTGTTTGATGAAGCTACCATGCATGGTCACTCGTTCAGCTACTCCTTCGCACAGCTCAATGCCGGCGGGCATTTCCCAAAGCGAGTACTTCAGGGACGAGCTGCCGGAATTTAGGGTCATGATCTTCATTGCCACGATGCACGACGGCACTAGCTGGATCAGACGCATTTCAATCTTGCCGAAGCAGCTCGCAATTTCGCTAAGTTGTGGTCTGATCAGACGATGCAAACGTCATAAACAGGAACTCATAGACGCCGTACTCCCAACAGTTCGAGCGTCTAGGCGTGCAATGCTCATAGTCACAAACAGTGCTTCGCCGAACATCAGCTACCACTGGTTCATCGACAAACAGCAGTCTCGCGTCTTTCGGAAAGTACTGTGTTCGTAAATGCCGGGAATCCGGCGACTGGAATATTCGTGTGTGGTCGGGCGGCTTATACTCTCATATCGGATATCCGTTTTCCGGTCTCTGAGTTTCCCTCTTGAAACCGTCCTCAATTCTCTTCGTGATAGGTCCCTCTTCGCCAGTTCCGATGACTCTTCCGTCTATCTGTACAATCGCGTGCACTTCAGCGCCTGTCCCTGTCAAGAAAGCTTCGTCTGCGTTGTACAGTTCGTGCAGTGTCAAATCTTTCTCCACAGCTTCTATCCCAAGTTTCTTGGCAACTTCCAGTACAGTCAGCCGAGTTATACCGCCCAATATGCTGGCCTCCAGCGGCGGCGTTAGCAGCCTGCCATTCTTCACCATAAACACGTTGTCCCCTGAACCTTCGCAAACATATCCTCTCCAGTCCAGCAAGATAGCTTCGTCAGCCCCAGCATTGATCGCTTCTATTCTCGCCATGATATTGTTCAGGTAGTTGAGCGTCTTGGCAGAGGCTGGAATGCAGAACGGAGGATTTCTTCTCGTGCATACGGCAACTGCTTTGATTGGCTTAAGGCCTGCGAGTGTGATCACATATGTGGCTGGAATGATCACCACTGTTGGTTTTCGACAATTCCTGGGATCGAGGCCCATCTTTCCGACGCCCCTAGAGATGACGAGCCTCAGATAGCCCTCTCGTAGTCCGTTTCTACGGAGCGTTTCTGCACACGCTTTGCTCACATCCTCTCTTGACATGGGGATCATGATGCCGACTGTTTTCGCAGATTCAAACAGACGTTCTATGTGCTCTCGTAGTCTGAATATCCTCCCACCGTACGCCCTGATTCCCTCAAAGACGCCGTCTCCGTATAGGAAGCCATGGTCATAGACTGAGATCTTTGCCTGGCCCTCAGGGTAGAACTCGCCATCAACATAAACGAGCAGTTCTCTTTCGCCCATTTGACATCCACGGCCTGTGTGACAGCTCGTGCTAATAGAGATTGACGCCAAAGCCATTCACGCGGGTACGCAGCTTCATTATTCGCTCTGCGTTGCTACTTACAATCTGCCTTTGCGGGTCAAGCCGCCTTCGATAGGCGCTTCTCTATCTCCGTTTTCTTTGCGTCGAGTTCCCTCTCAATATCCTTGGGGAGAGGTGGATCTGGCTCATGAGTTGCTATGATTCGCTTCACATGTTCTCGAGCGACTTTGGCGAGATCCTTTGACCCAAACTTCTCCCAGTCTCCACGTGTTCGCTTGTCACTAAGTTTTGGCAAGTATCTTTCACTAGTGATGTGCTGGAGTGTGTGTTTTTCTCCCATGTAGTGTCCGCGAAGTGGTGCCACCTTCTTGATCAGTGATGTTGCTAGCGTGTCTTCGTTGACTTCAATTCCGCGTGCGATCCGTTTTGCCATTCCGAAGATTTCATCTTGGATCACGAGCATCTCGAAGGACGCAGTAAAGTGATACTCGATAGCCCCTGCTACCACACGGATCCAGTTCGCCCCGGCTAGCACAGCAGTCAACATCGTCAGGGCGCTCTCGAAGCCAGCCTGAACATCTGGAATCTTCGAGTCACTTACTCCACCAGACATCGCAGACGGCAGTCCGTAATATTTCGCCATCGACGCTCCTCCAGCACATGACAAGGCTGTCTCTGGGCAGCCTACTGCAGGAATAGTAGTGTGCATGTCTAGGTTTACAGGAATGCTGCCATAAACGACAGGGTTTCCGGGTCTAATGAGTTGGGCAAGGACCAATCCAGCGAGGACAGCGGCATTGGTCTGAACCAGAGAACCAGCTAGTGTGATCGGCGAGGTCGCGCCCGTATTGTCCATAGGCTCTATCAGCACCGGAATTCCATGTCTTACAAACTCGATTACATCATCGGTCAGACCGACATCATAGATTAGAGGGCTTGACGGGCATATCTGACATGTTGAGATCGGTTTCTTTGAAAGTTCGCCCATCCCTCCGGCTACAATCGCGGCCAGCTCCAAGTTGTGAGTAGCGCCCAACTCACCACTGTTGCCGATGTATCCCTCCGAGTCCCAGTGAATCGTCTTGGACGAATACTTGTAGTGTAGGACCCCTCTCTCGATGTGGCGATATGCTTCCGGCAAGTCGCTTGTGGCTATGATGTAGCTTCCGCCGACGCTTATGTTCTCCAACGCATCTGTAACCTTGATGATTGGTACTAGGTCCGTGGACAAGGCGGAACGGCGCGCTCCCGTTTCTAGGTCAAGGATGTACGGGTACTCTCCACCACATGTCATGTACTGATTGCTTCCACCAATCTCCAAGTTGTATTTCGGGTTCCGTGCATAGAGATTGAATTTGGCAGGACATTTCTGAAGCATCTCGTCGACTAGGCTAGGAGGGATCTTGATGTTTCCGTTCTTTCTATTGACAACTGCGCCGGCCTTGGCAAAGATCTCCTGAGCATGCTCCGAGAGAAAAGTCACCCCCGCGTTCTCTAGCACATCCATCGTCGCCAGGTGAATAGACTCCATTTGGTTGCGCTCTAGAAACTCGAACTTCATCCTCTTGCACTCCCGACTCCTGATGAACACTTCCGATGCGGTCAAAGTGAGCGTTGGCTATGACTGTTTCGCGTGGCCGTCGTCCGTCTTTCGGGTGTACTCCTAACTACGAGACGCTTATGCATCCGTCGTTGAGAGAATAATGCTCAGCGATTGTACTGCCTTCTTTCCCAACGATCAAATAGTATTATCTTGGTGGACGTACTCCGTCAGGGCGGGCGAGACACACGATGGTAGCGGAGGTCATGACGACGGCTGAGGCCGTGCACAAGTTTGTGAAGGATGGCCAACTCGTATGTTTCGGAGGATTCACCCACGCGATCCCATTCTCAATAGGTCACGAGATAGTTAGGCAAAGGAAGAGACATCTCACTGTCTGCAAGGAAACGCCGGACCTGATTGTGGATCAACTTCTGGCTGCAGGTTGTGTCGACAAGTTGATGTTCAGCTGGGCTGGAAACCCCGGCGTAGGTTCGCTACACGCGTTCAGAAGAGCCGTCGAGAAGCAGATTCCACACGCGATCGAGATCGAGGAGTACACGCATTTCATCACAGGTGCTCGGTACGTGGCAGGCGCGAGCGGTATTCCATTCATGCCCGTCACCGGCTCCGTCTTGGCTTCCGACTTGGCGAAGCACTCGGATGTCTTCAAGACCATTGATTGCCCCTTCACCGGGAAGAAGATCTGCCTTGTGAAGGCGATAAACCCGGATCTCGCTCTCATTCATGCGCAGAGGGCAGATCGTGAAGGAAACACGCAGATGTGGGGGATTGTGGGTTCAAATCGTGAAATTGCAATGGCGAGCCGAGACGTAGTAGTCTCGGTTGAGGAAATCGTTAGCAACGAGATAGTTCGAAGGGATCCTAACAGAACCGTGATTCCAGGCTTTCGAGTGAAGGCTGTCATCGAGGAGCCATGGGGCGCGCATCCATCATACTCACAGGGATACTATGACCGTGATAACCAGTACTACATGGACTATGAGAAGGTCACCCGAACACGTGAAGAGCATGAGAAATTCCTCGAGGAATGGGTGTTCGGGGTCGCTGATCGCAGGGGGTACATGAAACGGCTTGGCGCCGAACGAATGCAAAGTCTGAAGACAAAATCCTACTTCAGCACTCCAGTTGACTATGGATACTTTGGGTCAGAGTGAAGGGGCATGGGCAGAGAATACGCAAAGGAATTCTCGTATCAGGAATTGATGGTTAGCGCCTCATCCAGAGGACTGAGAGACCATGAAGTCGTCTTCGTCGGAATCGGCATACCCCAACTGGGAGCGCTTCTGGCGCAGAGAACCCACGCTCCAAATCTGACTTTGATATATGAGTCGGGAGTGATTGGAACCCGGCCGGCGAGACTGCCGCTTTCGATAGGCGATCCTACGCTTGTCAGCGGGACATATGGCATATTCAACTTCTACGAAACCTTCTCGCAGCTACTTCAACGCGGATTCATCGATGTTGGATTCATAGGCGGCGCTCAGGTCGACAAATTCGGGAACATAAACTCGACAGTCATCGGAGACTACGACAAGCCAAAAGTGAGGCTTCCAGGAAGCGGCGGAGGTTGCGAAATCACAGGTCTCTCAAAACGGACGATCATAATCACTCCCCACGAGAAGCGGCGTTTGGTAGAGAAAGTCGATTTCGTAACGAGCCCAGGTTACCTTAATGGCCCTGGCGCGAGGGAAGAATTCGGACTCGAGGGAGGCCCGTCCGCAGTAATTACGACTATGGGGGTGCTGCGGTTTGACGAGAAGACGAAGGAGATGTATCTTTCCAGCTATCACCCTGGCGTCACAATCGACCAGGCCAAGCAGAACACTGGTTGGGATCTGAAGATCTCACCAAACGTGAAAGAGACTGAGCCTCCCACGGTCGAAGAGGTCAAGATACTCAGAGAGGAGCTTGACCCCCAAGGAATCTTCCTGAAGAAGGGAGTGGCGTAACGGAGGCAAAGGTAACGAACGAAGTTGCCGTCATAGGTGTGGGCCAAACCAGATTCGGAGACCACGCTAATGTCGGCGCGGATGAGCTCTTCGCTCAGGCATTCAAGGAGGCCGTTCTGGATGTCGAGAAAGGCTTTGACCACAAGTTGATACAGGAAGCCTATGTCGGCACGCTCGGTGTTGGAGGGGGACAGCTGGGTAACTTCGCCGCGGTAGTTGGTGATGCAACAGGGCTCACGGGGATTCCGATAACGCGAGTCGAGAATGCCTGTGCCTCGAGCGGCTTTGCTTTCAGGTCCGCCTTCCTAGCAGTTGCTTCCGGCATCTGCGATGTGGCATTGGCAGGTGGCATTGAGAAGATGAGGGATCTGCCACCTGACAGACTCCGCTACTGGCTCGGCGTATCAGGTGACACAGAATGGGAACGCCTTGCGGGCATGACTTTCGCCGGGGTCTACGCTCTGATGGCTCAGAGACATATTCACCAATACGGCACCAAGGAGGAACAGCTCCACATGGTCGCTGTGAAGAACCACAAATACGGCGCGGACAACCCCAAAGCACAACTCCAGCGGGCAATCACACTTGAACAAGCGACTAAATCACCAGCAGTGTGCCATCCTCTTCGCCTGTTTGATTGCTGTCCCACTTCGGACGGCGCGGCCGTGGCGATTCTGTGCAACGCAGCGATAGCGAAGAAGTTTACGGAGTCACCTGTTCGAGTTTTAGGGACTGGAGCGGGCACGGATCGCCTTGCTCTGTTTCAACGCGAGGACTTCACCACTCTCCGGGCTTCTACAAACGCGGCCAAGCAAGCCTACGGTATGGCGAAATTGGAGCCCAAGGACATCAACCTCGCGGAGGTCCACGACTGTTTCACAATCGCCGAGATCATGGCATACGAAGATCTTGGGTTCTGCAGGAAGGGTGAAGGCGGCCGACTGGTCGAGGAAGGCCAGACATACATTGGCGGACGCATTCCTGTCAATGCAAGCGGAGGACTGAAGGCCAAAGGCCACCCCATCGGGGCGACCGGTGTCGGCCAGATTTACGAGATTACGAAACAGCTACGAGGCAAAGCTGAGAAGAGCAGCCGGCAGGTTCCCAACGCGAAGTTTGGGCTAGCACACAACGTTGGAGGCTCAGGCGCCACAGCAGTCGTTCACATTCTTGGAGTATGAGGTGAGTGCAGGGTTTGCAGGCCGGAATAGTCGGTTGCGGCGTCTACATTCCTAGACTAAGAATCAAACGCGAGGAGTACCAGAGAGTCTGGGGGTACTCGTCGCGTTGGGTCGAGGAGAAATCGGTCGCTGATTTCGACGAGGACACGATCACCATGGGCGTCGAGGCCGCATCAAACGCTCTCAGGAACGCCAGGGTTGAGGCATCTGAGATTGATGCCTTGTATTTTGCCTCCACATCGCCTCCGTACGCGGAAAAGCAAAACGCGAGCACAATTGCGACCGCCTTAGGATGCAGAAGTGACATAGCCACGGCCGATATCACTTCATCAACCAAGTCCGGCACGTCGGCGCTACTGAGTTGCCTGGATTTTGTCAACTCAGGAAGAGGAAGGCTTGGGCTTGTTGTTGCTTCAGACTGTCCGCGCAGCGACCCGACAGGAATGCTTGAACATCAACTCGGAGCAGCGGCGGCCGCAATGATTGTGGGCACCGAGCAAGTACGTGGACTGGTTGAGGGATCATACTCAATCGTGAGCGAGAGCCTCGGTGAGAGATTCAGGAGAGATGGCGAGGGCTACGTCACGGCGATTGATCTCGGACCCTACCACGAGACCGTACTTCGCGAGGTTATCACGTCTTGCGTGGGGGGCATAATGCAGAAGCTCCACCGTTCTTCGAAGGATTATGATTTTCTTGTTCTTGGAGGAATTGACGCCGGAAAGGCATCGGAGGTGTCTAGGAAGCTCGGATTCGAGGACAGCAAGATGTCGCCTAGCATGATCTCCACGAAGGTCGGGGACGCCGGAGCAGCCTCCTCTCTTCTCGCACTCTCGAAGGTTCTTGAATCAGCTTCGGTCGGGCAGCATGTGATTTCTTGCTCATACGGGGCTGGCGCAGGAGTCGACGCAATAAGCCTCGCCGCTGCGGCGGAGGTGAGACAAGCTGCCGGAGCCAGATACGAGGACTACCTAGCGAAAAAGGAGTACATCGATTATACGACGTACATCAAGATCCGAAGGATTCTCGCGAGACATTGATTGGAGGAAATGCGAAATGGCATATGTATCAATCCCAACCTATTCGCGGTCGATACTTCAGCGGTACGCTCTCATCGCCGCCAAGTGCAAATCCTGTGGTGCGATCAACCTTCCACTAGGCGTCAACTGCCTCAAGTGCGGCAAGATCCTAGAATATGAGTCTCAGAAACTCAGTGGCAGGGGCAAGATCTACTGCTTCACTACGATATCCAGAGGCGGATCTCCGCCAGAATTCTCGGCCCAGCAGAACCTTGTTGGTTCGTACCCAGTCGCAGTTGTTGAACTCGATGAAGGCCCGAGGATAGTTGCACAGATGACTAACTGTAGGGCTGAGGACCTCAAAATTGGCCTTGAGGTTGAATCGACCTTTAGGAGAATCTACGATGATGATGGCATGATTCGGTACGGTGTCAAGTTCAGACCTGTTCGAACGAGCCGCGAAGACAGTTAGCATTCGCTTCTTTCGAGACTTCTCACGTTTCCCTCTCGACTTGCGCCGCTCCATTCAACTCTGCCTACGCCTAGGGTAGCCGAAGGCATAAGTGTCTCTTGATCGTGTACGAAGAAAGTGGAGAAGCCCCACATGAGTGATGCGTTCGTCAAGGTCGGTTCCTTGGACGATTTTCCTGCTGGGTCAATGAAGAAAGTTCAGGTGCACGCGAAGGATGTGCTCGTGGCCAACCTCTCTGGCAAGATCTACGCAATGGGAGATGAGTGTACACACCGACAGTGTTCCTTGAGTGAGGGGACGATCGACGGCACCACGGTCATATGCCCCTGTCACGAAGGGCGATTCGACCTCACAACAGGCAAGGTTATTGCTTCACCTCCGAAGAGAGACGAACCTTCCTATGAGGTCAAACTGCAGGGTTCAGACGTACT
>Ga0315282_10004504_pt1 | contig 24257 bp, 19 predicted proteins | sample YL17G07_20_MG_FD_203693 | JGI IMG/M metagenome (GOLD analysis project Ga0315282, IMG submission 203693) | Sediment microbial communities from Yellowstone Lake, YNP, Wyoming, USA - YL17G07_20 | ecosystem: Environmental > Aquatic > Freshwater > Lake > Sediment | place: USA: Wyoming | collected... | reverse complement strand
CGCCAAAGCCCAACAGCCCATAACAACGATCGCCCTGAAACTCAACTACATCTGGCATTTCGTCACGCTCTACCGGATGGAGATCGAGGCGTCACCGGGATGAGAAAAGACAAATTCGCATCTACTGATTAGGCAATATCGACTCGGGCATCCAACATTCGTCGACATAGGTGCGAACATAGGGACGATCACAACAGCAGTCGCTGGGCTCTTTGAGCGTTGTCTCGCAATAGAGCCTGACCCTGCGACTGCTCACCAGCTGCGTGGGACCCTTGACTCGCACAGGACAGAGAACTGTGAAGTGATAGAATGCGCGCTCGGAGATCACAAGGGCAAAGCCCCGCTATACTGCAAGAGCCCTGGTAGCGGAGAAAACAGTCTCGTACGACGCTGTGGACTCGAGCAGACGGTCGAAGTCTCCGTCATGACGCTTGATGAAGTCGTCAGGAAGACTGGGGTTCTCGAGCCTTTTTTCGTGAAAATCGATGTCCAAGGGTATGAACATTCTGTCCTAAGGGGCGCGCGAGAGACCATTGCGGGAATGTGTACGCTAATCTCCGAATTCTGGCCCTGGGGATTAAAGACCGCAGGGGCAAGCCCAAACGAATATCTCGAATTGCTGAATGCACATGGCTACCGCGCGTTTGAGCTTGATGGTCGCCGCGTTAGTCAAAAGAAGATCGAACGTCTCTGCGAGTTCGGTCAGGACGACCCATTCGTCGTGACCGATCTCCTGTTCCGGAAATGTACGTAGTTCCTAGACCGCCGTATCACGACTCAATCGCACACTTAGTCCGCGCTGGAGGCTTCGCTCTTTCATCAGATTCGTTTCCAGGACGATAGTCAGGCTTGGAAAAGCTTAACCGAGTCACTAACTCACTGCTGGTAAGGACAGGATGGGTGACAAGACGCATGTCCTCAGGAAAGAAGGCTCTGATCACTGGTGTCACCGGTCAGGACGGGTCGTATCTTGCTGAATACTTGCTCTCGATTGGCCACGAGGTGCACGGCATAATCAGGAGAGCAAGCACCTTCAATACAACAAGAATCGATCACATCTATCGAGATCCGCACGATCCTTCCACCAGATTCTTCCTTCACTACGGTGACCTTGCAGATTCGGAGCAGTTATCAAATGTGATTCAGACTATTCGTCCCGAAGAGATCTACAATCTCGCTGCCCAGAGCCACGTCCGCGTAAGCTTCGATATGGCCGAATATACAAGCAACATAAATGCGCTGGGCACAACAAGAATTCTGGAGGCAATTAGACGAACTGATTCCGCAATTAGACTCTATCAGGCCTCTAGTAGTGAGATGTTCGGCAGCTCACCACCACCTCAAAATGAAGAGACCCCTCTCAAGCCGCGGAGCCCATATGCAGTAGCCAAGCTCTACGGTCACCTGATGACACTGAACTATCGCGAGGGCTACAATTTGCGTGCCTATACCGGTATCCTTTTCAACCACGAATCTCCGCGCAGAGGTGAAACCTTTGTGTCTCGTAAGATAACTAGAGGAGTCGCCTCCATTTTGGCAAAGAAACAAGAGACAGTGTACCTGGGGAACCTGGAGGCAAAGAGAGACTGGGGATACGCTCCAGAGTATGTCGAATTCATGCACAAGATACTGCAGTTGGAGACTCCTGAAGACTTCGTGCTTTCCACTGGCGAGTCACATTCAGTGCGTGAGTTTGTGGAAGAAGCCTTTGCCTACGTTGGGCTGAGCGCAGACAGGCACATTAGGATAGACACCCGCTATCTCAGGCCAACCGAACCAAGCGAGATGATAGGAGACTCCACCAAAGCGAAAAGGAAACTGGGCTGGTCGCCGAGAATAAAGTTCCGCGATTTGGTCAGAATCATGGTGGATGCTGACATGAGCGCGGCTGGACTTGAACCCATCGGAGAGGGAGACTCTATTCTTCGGAGTACATTCACAGACAGATGGTGGAAAACGCATTGAGTTCTTTCTGGGAGAAAAAGAAAGTCTTGGTGACCGGCGGAAGCGGATTCTTGGGATCATATGTAGTTCAGAAACTCCGCGAAAGAGGCGTAGAGCCCGAGAACCTGCGAATTCCGAGAAGCAGAGACATGGACCTGGCTCTGCGGAAGAATTGTGTCGACGCTGTATCAGGCATGGACGTTGTGATCCACTTAGCGGCAAGGGTCGGAGGGATAGGCTTCAACAGGCTGCACCCTGCTGAACTGTTCTACGAGAACGCAATCATGGGAATCCAACTGCTTGAAGCAGCGAGGATTGAGCGTGTCGAGAAGTATCTGCAGGCAGGGACTGTGTGCTCCTACCCGAAGTTCTGCCCGATCCCGTTCACCGAAGAAAACCTTTGGAACGGCTATCCAGAAGAGACAAACGCACCTTATGGTATTGCAAAGAAGATGCTGATTGTTCAGTCGCAGGCCTACAGAGCGCAATACGGCCTCGATTCGATAAACCTGATATGCGCCAACCTCTACGGTCCGAGAGACAACTTTGACCCAGCCCGCTCACATGTTATTCCAGCGCTAATGGCCAAGTTCGTAACTGCAGTAGAGGAAGGCCTTGAAGAGGTGACGGTGTGGGGGACAGGACAAGCGTCTAGGGAGTTTCTATACGTGGAGGACTGCGCCGAAGCGATAGTGCTCGCGGCGGAGAGATACCACAAGCCCATGCCAGTGAATATAGGATCTGGCCAAGAAGTGAAGATTAGCGAGCTAGTTGCACTCCTTGCCGAATTGACCGGCTTTCAGGGCAAGATCATATGGGATAGTACGAAACCAGATGGACAACCGCGCAGAATGCTTGATATTTCGAGGGCCGAAGCAGAATTCGGCTTCAGAGCGACGACGGACTTGGCGACAGGACTCAGGAATACTCTGGAATGGTTTCGGCGCAACAGGACGGTCATAGGATCGTCAGGGAATAGACATCTGTTGAGAAACGAAGCTCGCCCTACGTGAGACCATGAGGGTAGTGCAGTCGACAGATATGATTCGCACTTCCGTCCCGAGCACAAGAGAGTTGCCTGGTCGTGATCATCGCGACGGTCATCGCACTCACGGCATGTCACCTTCAACTCCCTCAGTTTTCTTATCCATTCACACAGGATCGGATTTTCAATTGGGGGACGGGGCGTGTCAGAATGGGTCGTATCTCGCCGAATACTTGCTCTCGATTGGCTACAGTTCAGAGCGAGTTTCCTTCATTCAAGGATGACTATCGTGGTGGGCTCCACTATACACCCCCAAGAGCCGTCCAGTATAATTCGGTGCTGTGTTGGCTGCCTTCAAGGAGCAACACAAGCTTCTGGTGATAGGCTTCCGTGACAGACTCGGTCTTTACCATCTTTGACTATAGCTTTAATTCGTGAAATGCCCCAGATTGCCAGAAATAGCGTTTCCCGGAGCATCGGATGCCTCTGACAAGGTGATTTTCTTCAAAACATGGATCGTGGCTCTGGAAGAGACGATGGGACAAGGAAGGGGGTCTGAAGTCATGAGATCTCCGCAATCACCCAAAAAGAAGCGTCACAATCGGCGTGGGTTCCGCTATATTGTGCGCTGTAGCTACTCTCTCAATGATAGAAAGCGTCTTTTGGCTCACGAGAGGTTGGCTGATTTACCTCTCCCTCCCCATACTCAGTACGAAACATGCAAGAGACTCGACCTGTTTTTCGGAAGGTTACTTTCCGGACCCATTAAGGGGACGTTATTGGACGCCGGATGCGGCAGAGACTTTTTCACTATAGAAGCTGCCCGCAGAGGAGCCCAGACTGTAGCTGTTGACATTGGACCGAGATTAGTTGATCGAGTCACGAGGAACTGCTCCTGCAGTGGGGTTGTCGCAGATGTCACGGTGCTCCCCTTCAAATCTAACACCTTCGACGTCGTAATATCAAGCGAGGTCATTGAGCACATGCGCGAGCCCAGCCTAGCTATAGCTGAGATGTTTCGCGTAACCAAGTCTGGCGGCAGTCTGGCTTTGAGTACTCCCAATAAACTATGGTTTCCCATGATCAGGCTCGCGGAATTTCTAGGAATTAGAAAGGTTCGTGCGCTCGAAAACTGGATATGGCCTTGGACACTCATTGGATGGATGAGAACTATCGGATTCAGAGTTCGTGCTGTTATTGGATTCAACTTCATACCATTCATATGGCCTCAGCTGTTTGGGCTTGTAACCTTTCTCGACCGTCTGGAACGACTGTTTCCGCTAGCTATCAATATCGCTATACTAGCCGAGAAACCACGTGAACACTCTCAGCCTCCTCGAAAGTCGGCGGCTTATCAGAACAGAGCGCTGAACAATCTTCGATGCAAGAGTACTATTGTCAGATTTGAAAACCGCCAATCAGGTTCATGGTGAACTGTACGAATGAAGTCCACACAGGCGCATGAACGGCGCTTCTCTAGCTTGTTGCGAGAAGCGAACGGGCAGACCAATCGACATGAACCTTCTCATGACCGGAATCAACGATTGTTGAAGAATAGTACTGTCGGTTTAGACATCATTATCCCAGCACGCAATGAAGAACTCCGCCTAGGTACCACTCTTGAAATTCTTTTCCGGTCGGCAACAGCGCTGCGAGTTGAATGCAACATAATAGTTGTTGATGACGCTAGCACAGACAAAACTGCAGAAGTCGCATCTTGTTATGGGACAGTTCTCATGAGAAATTCCAAGAGATTGGGCATTTGCGGAGCCTTCAAGAGAGGTATCGAGAAGTGCAGGAATGAGCATGTCATGCTCTGTCCTGCCGATGTGAGGGACTTTGCTTTCCTACAAGATGCAATTAGTCTGCTTGGAGAATATGACATTATATCACCATCGAAGCGGCATCCGATGTCATATGTCACGGGGTTCTCCAGCAAAAGATGGTTGCTATCAAATGCATATCATCGCGCTATTTCCTTACTGTTCAACGTAAAGACCTCGGACACTCACTACGCAAAAATCTTCAGGAGAGATATGTTGCGAAGAGTTCTTCCGTACTGCCAACTGAACGGGGCAATGGGCGAAACCGAGCTCATAGTCCAGATGATACGATTCCACGCAAAGATCATCGATATCCCAGTTTGCATTGTCCATGACGAAAGAAGCTCCAAAATGGATTTGCAAACTGTTCTGGAGGCAGCGATGGATATCCCGAGACTCTGGCTACGTATCGCCATTGACAATATCAGAGAATGAAGATATTTGACGAGTTGCTGGCAGCATTTGAAATCGCATATCTCAATACTTAGCGGGCCTTTGGCACAAATACCTTGTTCAAAATACAGATCATTCTTCGAGAAGAGACTATGGGATTTCGTTCTCTTGACCGCATTGACTCTTGTCTTATACAGAGGATGGTTCAGTTCGGGAACCATCGTGTTTGGCGACTGGCATGCATGGTCTAGGGAAAAGATGTTGGACAATTTGTCATGGCCCTCCGCATGGGAGACGGCAGAAACATCTGGCTACTACGGTGTTGGTCTTCCTAGCGTATGGTATATGCAAGGAAGTTTGTCGATGTATCCCATCTTCCTTTTGCAGGCGATTCTCGTACAGTACCTTGGCTTAGGCTTCAGTCAGGTAGAGAGAATTCTATACTTCTTCCCGTTCCCGTTTGTAGCGGTCTTCTCGATGTATTACTTGAGCTATGTTCTTTTCGGGAAGCGAAGTGTGTGTTTCTTTTCGTCCTTGCTCTACGTTTACAACAGCCACATTCTGTGGAGGGCAGCAAGTGGCGGGATCACGTTGGCGATGGCAGGCGGGTTGGCACCCTTGGCACTGGCATTCATAGTAAAAGGGCTGGAGGACCGGGATTCAACTAGATACGGTATACTGTCAGGATTCACAATGGCGGTCTCACTGTTCTATGAGGTTCGAATTGCATACCTAACCCTGGGATTGATCATGTCATATTTGCTTTTCAACCTGTTGAGAAAATCGCTATCCGGAGGTGTCGCTAGTATCCGTAGAACGATGACGAAATCAATCAAGGTTTTCGCGATGCTGACGATAGTAGCTAGTTCACTCAATGCTTTCTGGTTTCTCCCAGCTATTTTCGCAAGGACACCGGTACCTCCGTATCGAACTTCAAGTCCAGCTAGTCTCAGTTTTTCGAGTTTCGAAACCGTTCTCGCTCTCTCTTGGCAGCTTTGGCCTTACCCCATTGTCTGGCCTGCCGTCGTAGTCATCACTATCTTGGTCTTCTTTGCCGCTGCTTTGCTCTTGCGCCACCGAAATGCGAAGGTGACATACCTCTTCGTTTTGTATCTACTTTGTGCGTTTCTAGCCAAAGGCACGCTGCCGCCATTGGGTGAAGTGTATGCTTGGTTGTTCGTGTATTTTCCAGGCTTCAGCGCGTTCAGGGAACCGCTAAAGTTCCTTTTTGCTGAGTCCATACCGTACGTTCTGCTCTTTGGAGTGGCAATCGAGTCAATAGGCCAGCTTGCAATCGCTGCTCCCCCCTATCCCAACACCAGAAAGATACTCAGAATAGTAAAACATCTTTGGAAGATTGCGTGGCCAGCCGCCGCGTTAATTCTTCTACTTGTTAATGCATCCCCTGTGTTGACTGATCAGGTTCCGGGGACCTTCCAACCGACAACACTTTCCAAAAATTATCAGACTATGGACCAAATGCTGGGGAACATGTCTTCTGACTACAGGACACTTTGGTTTCCCAACGAGCCTGTCTACATACCGTACGACAGGGAACACCCTGCAGTCTATGCGAAATCTGAGATTTTCTCGTCAGACTTCGACAACTACTTTCTAGGCAATGTCTTCTTCCAAAACAAGACTGATTTCTTCTCAAAGATACTCGGCCTTGATAACGTGAAATACATAATCGTGAGTCCCGAAAGCGAAGCTTCGTGGGTGTGGCATCCGCAAGACGAGCATTCACTTGCAGTTAGCATATTGCGGAGACAGATCGGCATAAGCGAAATCTCGACGCAAGATGGTATACATCTCTATGAGAATGACTTTGCGCTCCCCCATTTCTACGCTACTTCACATGCCGCCTTAATTGTTGGTGGGCGAAATACGTTAACGACGATAGCGCCGTACGCAAACTTTTCACGGTATGTCTTTTTGTTTGCGGATCAGTTGAAGAGTGCAAGTCTTAATGACGTTGTTGATATGATTGTTTTTTCTGAGGGCAAAGATATGGACGACCTGCTGATGGCCATGATGCCAGATGAGTTTCGCATCAATCTTTGGCAATACGCCAGATATCTAGCGTATCCCGCGTATGAGTCGCAAGGCCGTTGGATTAGAGGTAGTCCCGGGGCATATCTAACAAGAATCTGGGTTCAAGAATTAGGAGAGATACCGGAGAGCCCAGATAGCCTCGTTGAGGCTTGGCGAGATTCTCATGCCGAAATGAGAATTCCCAGGATTGTAGCGGACTCTGGACTCTACGATCTTTGGTTAAGGGTCGGATTCGATCCTACTGCAGGCAGCCTTGGATTCCGAATAGACAATCAGGAAGGCACAGGCTTTTCATGTGTGGCAAACCAAACCGTGCTCAAATGGGTCAAACTAGGATCCTATCGGCTCAGTGCGGGTCTACACACATTGAGCCTGCTAAGCAATGGAGAAAACGTAATGGATGAACTCGTCATTATTCCGCATGACTCTTACCTGCACCACAAAGACGGAATGGTCAGGATTATCGAGAAAAGGGATTTGGTCTACCTGGATTCGAATCGAAGCACCAGCTTTCTTGAAAAGCTCCAAAAGTACGATAACATCCCAGTGCACTGGAATGAACTGAACCCCACGGAGTACGAGCTGACTATTGATTTAACGCAGCCAGCGTTTCTCGTCTTTTCGGAGAGATACGATCCCATGTGGGTAGCAAGAATGGATAACGGTCAAGAGACAAGGTCAATTGTCGCTAATAGTGCTTTCAACAGCTTTCTCCTCCACAACGTTGGGAAAGTCAGGCTCACAGTTGTCTTCAACGCGCAACAATACGTATCCATAGGTTTGCTCATCTCAACGCTTGCGGCCATTTTCGGCGTTACCTACTTGGTCGCTGTGCCCAATGTCTCATGTCGGAGCAAGGCTAAAGACAAGCGGAAGTGACGATAACCTTTCGTCGTGCCAACTTGTGGGGGGTGTGCTACATCTCAAATGTCGTTGGATCATCGTCTCCAGAATCGAAATCTAGGCTATCTCTGATTGCACCGGCTTTCAATGAGGAGGACAAGATAGTCGGATTTCTGCGCAAAGTCGTGTGCGTGTTGAACTCCCTTGGCTACGAGTACGAGGTTCTAGTAGTAGATGATGGGAGCACGGACCTCACGCGACAGAGGGCAATGTCGGCCGTAACCGATTCTCGCGTCAGAGTAATAAGCTACTCCTGCAACCAAGGGAAGGGTTGGGCCGCAAGAGAGGGAATCAGACACGCATACGGAGACATCGCCATTTTCATGGATAGCGACAGCGAAGTCTCGCCGCAGAATCTGCGCCAATACGTTCTGGCGCTGCAAAAGGCGGACATTGCCATCGCGTCCAAGCGACACCCAGGCTCTACTGTGTCGGCTCCAATCTTACGCAAGTTCTTGATTACGCATTCAATGTTCTTGTGCAAATCATGACGGGAACAAAGTACTCGGACACTCAAGCCGGCCTCAAAGGGATCAGAGTAGACAAGATGAGAGCGATTCTCCCATTGCTTTCGGTGAAGCGATATGCGTTCGATGTAGAATTGCTAACTGTGGCCGCATTGCTGAAGACAAGAGTGATTGAGCTACCGGTGACGATTCACCTTGAAGCTCGTCACTTCTCAGTGAGACACATCCCACGAATCCTCGTGGATCTAATGGGAATCACGTGCAGATTGAGAGTGAAGCGATGGTATCAGGCAAACCTTCGCAACCCTCGTGCAGAGTACCGACCATTGATCAGGTGGTAACGCGTATGATCATCCTCAGTCCAAGAGCCAGCGGCCTCTCCTGAGGCACAATGGCGCATTCGCCAAGCAAAGCGAATATAGAATAGTTACGCGATATTCCAAGAGCGATGCAGGCTTGAGACCGATCATGTGGTACCTGGAGAAGCTATCGAGCAATCGCGTTGGAGACCTAGCGATCCTCATCATCATATCCTGCGTTGCCCTGAGGACTCTACTGTTTCAAGGCTCGCATTGTATAGGTGACTGGCCATGCTTTTCGAGAAACTACCTCATGGGATACTTGTCTTGGCCCTTCGCTTGGTCGTGGACGGGACTCGGTGCAGGGCCGTCAATCTTGAGTCTCTATCGCTATCCTATCTGGGCGCTTCAAGGCATTCTCGCTGGCACTTTGAAGGTCGGTAGTGACCTTGCCATGCAGGTGACGTATTTCGTTCCCCTAATCGTGCTTGCCCCACTCGGGATGTACCTTCTCGTGATGGTCCTGACCAACGACAGGCTTGCGGCATTCATGGCAGGTATTCTGTTTGTGCTGAACAACGTGTTCATTTGGAGAATAGCGATTGCCCAGCCCACTTTTGCGGTGGTGCTGGCGTTGATGCCATTGTGCCTTGGAACATTCGCAAAGGCATTAGCGAGCAAGTCTCCTGTATACGCGGTGCTATCGGGTGCTGTGCTGTCACTCTCGGTGCTCTACGACCTCAGATTGACGTACCTCAGTTTCTTGCTTATCGCACTCTATTTGTGTTGGCACTTCCTTGAGGGCTTGGCCCTTCACGACGGCAAGGAATTGAGGACAGCACTATTTTCGGCAGTCGTGACCTTGTCGGTTCTGATTTCAACTCAGGCCTACCAGATTGTTCCATTGCTTGCTCAAGGCACCGGGGAGGTTCCGCTTGCTGCAAGCTACGTGTCCGCAGTTTCCTTGAGGACCCTTAGTTTCTCCCATATGGGGCAGGTTCTTGTCCTTTCATTTTGGGGGTGGGGACTACCTGAAGGTCCTCTGGTACCACTTCTGGTGATCTCCTTCGTAGCCTATCTTGCATGCCTTTGCACAAGAAGAAGAGGAGTTATTCTGTTCCTAGCCGGGACGACGCTGTTGTTTGCTTTCTTGGCAAAGGGATCCAAACCGCCCTTTGGGGATCTCAATGTCTGGGCGTTTGAGAATGTGCCATACTTCTCGGCATTCAGAGAACCCCTTGTGTTTCAGCTGCCGGAAGCCGTGACTTTTTCTGCGCTATTTGGAATGTCGGCATCTGCTATTTCGAAGAAGATAACCTGGCCAAGGCACAGTATACATGGCCGAAAGGTTCGGAGCATTCTCAAGTTGCTGTTCATAGTGTTCCTTGTCCTAAGTATGTACTGGGGCGTGCGCCCGGCGGTGAATCTTGAAGGGGGATACGCGGCAAGTTACCTCGCTGATGCAAAAATCCCTGATGAATACAAGAACGTCGAGAGATGGTTAGTGACGCAGCCACCAGGCGTTGTGCTGCTGCTCCCCTACCTACCAACGTATGTTTACACGGACAACGATCATCGAGGAACTATACTCCAAGGGATTCCGCTATGGGGAAGATACTTAGAAGAGGTTTTCTTCTCTAGTCGTTCTGATGTTCTTCCCAAGATATTTGCAGTATACGGGATAAGATATGTCGTGTTGAGCCCGCCTACAGAGGCTAACTGGCAATACTTCACCAAAGGATTCTCGGACTACCAGGCCGTCCTCGACCAAATGGTGGGCCTTGATCGCGTCCGGATCGAGGGACTTCCACCCACATACCGGGTGGCCACGAATTCGCAGCCAATAAGGCATGCACATCTGGGTGTCTTAGTTGGAGATATGGAAGACATGACTACACTCCTAGTCAATTCCGATATTACTGACTGGGTCTACTTGTTCTCCAGTGAAGGAATCAGCATGAAATTGCTTCACCAGGCGAGCGCAATCATGTTCGGCGAGGACAGAGACATAACAGATCTGACCCTAGATTCCTTGAATTCTACCTATAGGCTCCCACTTTCCGTGTATGGCTCGCTTCGGCGCAGCGAGAGCAGCAATGAGGGCCGTTGGGTGATCGTCTCCGAGTTGCCATCCAGTCTCCATTCGCAAATAGTTGAAAGCCCGATGAGATTGATTTCGCCATTTTTCGCTGACCAGCCCTCAGTCTTGCAGTTCACTTATCAAGGCTCCAGCGCTGGAACATACGACATATGGATACGCGGGAGTATCTCCTCCTCATCAGCATATTCTCCCACCCTCATCGGCGACTTGCAGGTGAAGGTGGACAATCAGATCCTGGCTAGAATCAGGACCGTGGATAGCCCTTCGAAAGACCTGAGGTGGATATTTATTGGAACAACATACATGAACTCGGAGCCGAGACAGCTTACAATACGCGGAATTGGTGGAGTCATCCTCGACACGGTGGTGATCGTTCCTCACAATCTCCTCGCGAGCCTCGAGAAGACCATCAATGAGCTAATCGCTGGGAAAACGGTGGTGAAGCCAGATCCAGTTGCCCTGACCCCGACAAGAATCGAGTGGGCCAAGATTAGCCCTGTCAAATACAGCCTGATGATTCCCACGCTCGGGACCGATGTCGTAGTATTTGCGGAGAGATATGATCAAGGATGGCGGCTTCAACTCGAATCCACCGAATTGACCCCGATAAGGGGATATGGCATGGTGAACGTCTTTGTTGGCGAGATACCCTCTGGTTCCGCCATGATCAGCTACGTCATTCAGAAGTGGGTCGACGTCGGAGTCTACGTGTCCGTAGCAAGCGTGCTCGCTCTCTGCTTACTTCCCGTGGCGATCAGACGCAAGAGGCGTTGATTGTGTCATCGATCCAATCTCTATCTATCAGAAGTGCCAAGGTCAAAGACCTACCTCATCTTGTCAACCTATTAGCGTACTCAGCAGAGGCCAGACCGTACCTCTTCCACTTCATCAATCCTCAAGCTCAGCTCAGGATCCTGCGACTGCGATACACATTCGAGAAGTATCTCGACCGGATAAGGCGTTTCTTCGTGTCACTCTCACCGCGAGAACTTGTAACCTCGTCCGCTGATAGGGCGATCCTGGTTGCTGAACATCAAGGAGACAACAAGATCGTCGGCGCGATGTTCCTTTCGAATATCGGATCAGGTATCTGGTCCCTAGACATCCTAGTCACACACCCCAACTACCGGGAAATTGGAGTCGGTGCCGCCCTCTTGCGCGAGGGAACTGATCTCATCAAAGCTGCGAACGGCAAAAGACTGCTCGTCTCTGTGATTGAGGGTTCACGCGCAGAGGCCTTCTACTTGAATAGAGGGTTCACGGTGACCTACAGACTTGCAGAGCTCGAACTCGGACTGTAAGAGGCAGCAACCAGACCTATGTCTGTCTGAGCTAGGTGCTGAAATGCCCTGGAATCCTAGGAATGACGGAATCCATATCGGTCGCGACCATCCCGTCCCGGGGAGAGACGAATCCCGAAACTGAGGCTTAGTCCCTTGGATATCACGATATTCCAGTATGAGAGATTGACAGGATATGACACATTTGTTTTCAGCGTCGCCAAAGCACTCCGAAGGAAACATCACACGGTCAAGATAGTAACATCGGATCAGCTTCCCCTCGTTGGAACCAGACAAATATTCTCTCACGCGAAGGTTGCATCGCTCCTAAGTCAGTGCTCTTGGATTGAACTCCCATTCTTACGTCTGTTTCCATACCCAAAATCCTTCGACATCCTCAGACAGATCCTTGCGAGCTCAAATATCATATATGTCAAGAACGAACTGTTCGACCTAATCCCTGTTTTGGCGGCATCAAGATCTGCTAGACCGCCGATCATATGCGGAATCCACACTGCTCTATCCTATGCTAACGTGAGATCTCTCAGGGCCTTGTTTCACAACAGTCTCTACAGATCCATCCTCTACAAGAAACTCCTGTCATCCTGTAAGATCATTCATGTAATCAACCGCTCCGACGGACTTTCGCTGGGCCGCATGGGAATAGATTCCCGGAAACTACGCTTTCTGCCCCTGTGGATCGACACTGAGAGATACAGGCCTTCTCCGTCCCGAGTCATCGACCAACGGTTCAGAGTGCTTTATGTCGGTGCGATCGACAGCAGAAAGGGGATAGACGTATTCCTGGGAAGCATCAAACGGATTCACGTTCAAGATCCCGGCGCATCCCGCAAGATTGTTTTCTCTGTGGTAGGCACAGGTCCACTTGCCCCCAGTGTCAGAGAGGCAGCGGCGAGATACCCTAATGTTCTGTACTCGGAATCTGTTGGTGATATGGTTGAAGAATATAATCGTCAAGACTTGGTGGTTGTACCATCAAGGGGTGAGACGTTTTCGTATGTGACATTGGAGGCATTGAGCTGCGGAGTACCCGTGATCGCATCTTCGGTCCCGGGCCCTACGTCTATGATCCGACACGGAAGAACCGGACTGTTTGTTCCGCCTGGCGACATGGATGCTTTGGCGAAAGCAATCCTAAGGATGTATCAAACGTGGATGTCACACTCTGAATATGAAGAGGTTCGTTCAGAATGCAGACGCTCAGCTTTGGAGAAGTACTCCGAGGAGTCAGTAACGGCGAGCCTGGACAGAATGTTCGCAGACGCAACTTATGGGTGATGTCATGAAAGATCAAAATCAGCAGCTTCCCTCCGTATCGTTCATAATTCCCACATTTCAGGTAGCCTCGACACTGGCCGCCTGCTTGAACAGCGTTTTTTCCCAAGATTACCCGAGCGATAGGGTCGAGGTCATTGTAGTTGACGGAGGATCATTCGACACGACCGTCCAAATCGCCTCGGACTATGACGCAAGGATAGTTCCGAATCCGCATCGTGTGGAGGACGGACCAAATGGGGGTAAGGCTATTGGCGCCCGATACGCAGCCGGGGAAGTGCTCTGCTTCCTTGATTCTGACAACGTAATTCAACCTAGCACATGGCTAAGGAACATGATTAGACCGCTCTCGGAGGATCCCAATGTTGTGGTGTCGTCGAGGCTTCTACGGAGGGAGGACCCTGCAATCAACAGATTCTGCTCGTTCTATGCGGCAATGACGCCTTCGGGAGATCTGTTCATTCCATTTGACAGACCTTTCAATCGAAGGATCGGGAAGGTCCACGAGTGCTACTACACATATGTCACTGCCAGCTCTCCTCCCTGTCTAGCCAACGGTTCTGTGATCCGCAAAACTGTTCTAGAGGAAGTGGGGGGATTCGACTATGATACGGAAGTCATGTCACGATTGACTAGGAAAGGCTTGACGCTCTTCGCCCAGAGCACCTCAGGGGGGATACTGCATCTATATGTACCATCACTTCGGGCTTTCTTGTCAAAGGCAATTCGACGCTCCAAGAGGTTTATCACGACGACTGACAGAAGCCCGGTTTCAAGCCTATTCTTTGAGCATGGGGGGATCGGACACATGTTCTTCGTCGTATTGAGTGCGTTGCTTCCACTCAAGAGAGTTCCAGTAGCAATCTCGAAAGTCCGCGAAACCCACGACGCGGCGTGGTTGTACTACCCGATCACTGGTTTCTTGGCAACCCTAGTATATCTGATAGTGTTGCTCACCTCTGGCAGGAAAGGCCTCGCGAAGATAGCGAATGTGGAAAGACTTGGGTAGACCACGGATACCAATTGCGAAACCTGAGATAGGCGAACAAGAACTACGGAACGTTACGGCCGCGGTAAAGAGCGGCTGGGTGAGTTCGAAGGGGGCGTTCATCAGTCGATTCGAGAAAGGATTCGCGAAGTACGTGGGCACAAAATATGGCGTATCCACATGTAACGGGACAACTGCACTGCACCTTGCCTTGGCATGCCTCGGCGTAGGGAGAGGAGACCAGGTCATCGTTCCCTCATTGACTTTCGTCGCACCAGTTAGCGCTGTTGTATACACCGGCGCAAAGCCAGTCTTCGTGGATTCGGATCCCCGATACTGGTGTATTGATCCGGAGAAGATACGAAAAAAGATCTCGAACAGAACGAAAGGAATTATCGCTGTAGACCTGTACGGTCACCCTTGCGATATGGACCCGATCCTAGAAATCGCCCGGGCGGAAGGCCTGTTCGTGATCGAGGATTGCGCAGAAGCGCATGGCGCCGAGTACAAAGGGAAAAAGGTCGGACGATTCGGCACCATCAGCTGTTTCTCGTTCTATGGCAACAAGATGCTCACAACCGGAGAGGGCGGAATGTGTTTGACAGACTCCTACGGCTATGCCTCGTCCATGAGGATACTAAGAGATCACGGAATGAACCCTAGGAAGAGATACTGGCACGATGTTGTTGGATTCAACTACAGACTGACGAACCTCCAAGCCGCCTTGGGGGTTGCGCAACTATCGAAACTTGACTCAACGATCTCCAAGAAACGCAGACTCGCACGCACATACCGAGACTTGTTGCGTGGAGTTGAGTCGATCGTTCTGCCACCCGAAATGCCATGGGCAAAGAACGTCTATTGGCTATACTCTGTTCTCCTACAAGAATCAAGCCGACCGAAAGTGATGCGTCAAATGGACAGAGCAGGCATCGAGTTGCGGCCCTTTTTCTATCCTGCTCACAAGCTTCCACCATACAGGACAAAGGATCACCTGACCACAGCCGAAGAACTGTCACGACAAGGAATAAACCTCCCTTCGGGCGCCGGACTCTCCGACGAAGATGTGTCGTATGTGTGCAAATCGTTGAAGAGAGCACTGGCCAAATAGGTTGCTTCGAAATGACATGCACGAATTGCTGCACTTCTTCTCCAGTGGGAGATGCTGGAGGAGATAGGGGAGGGCTATCAGTTATGGAAGTCACTCATACCATGATTGCAGGTTCCCAGTGGCACGACACTGTTCTGTCTGGCGAAACATGGTCGCTGACCCCATCGTTCGCGCTCGCAAGATATCTGCGTGATCGGGGAGTTGCAGATCTCGTCCTCGTACTACATCACACCAATGCTTCTGAGACGCTGCTGATCCGAGGCGATGGTAGGATCGAGAAGCCCAATGGTCAGAGAGTGGCAAAGCCCAAGTACACAGGGCTGTCAGCACTCCAGGAATTCCTCTTCACAATAGGAGTAGCCCTCAGAGCCAGAAAACGATTCACTCTATATGTCGGAGTGGATGCCTTCAACGCTCTCTCTGGCATAGTCCTGCGAAAACTGGGCCTAGTTCAAACTGTCATATTCTATTGCATCGACTACGCCGACACGCGATTCAGGAATCCGATACTGAACTGGATATACCATCGGGTCGATCTCTTGTCGACAAGACACTCCGATTACATCTGGAATCTGTCAGATAGGGTGAATATGATCAGGCTTGACCTCGGAGTTCCTCCAGAGAGGACGAGACACGTCCCAGTTGGGCTCTACATGCAAGAAGAGGCCCAACCCGCGAGATACACTAGGAGGCTGATATACTTCGGCTTTCTGGATGCCTACAAGGGCGTTGATCTCGCAATCAAAACGATGAAGACCATCCTTGCCCAGATCCCTGATGCAAAGCTGACGATAATGGGGGGCGGCCCTCACTTGTCTGAACTGACAGCTCTTGTCAGGCGCGAAAATCTAGAGGATGTCATTTCAACCTTGGGATACGTATCATATGAGAAGGCAGCTGAAATCTTTCAAGAAGGAGGAATTGGCATCGCACCATTTGCGCCCGGATTCATATCCACCTACTCAGATCCTGAAAAGGTCAAAGACTACATACGATTCGGTTGCCCGGTTGTCATGACCAACGTGCCCGAAATTCATGAAGAAATCGAGAGGAATGGGGCCGGGATTGTTGTGAGATATGATATGAAGGAATTTGCAGACGCTGTCATCCGCCTATTCAGCGACACGGCGCTCTACAGGAGCTGTAGCGTGAATGCCTTGAAGATGGCGAGCGGGTACAAGTGGGATAACGTATATGAAAAAGCATTCCGGGACACGGGTCTACCTCTTCTCGCCAGAGATCGCACTATGTCTTGACGTGATAAGATAGATGTTGCCTGGCAGAGAATCGCTGACCACAGATGAACTGAAAGATCGGATTCATAATTTATACTCCGACTGTAATGAATCGATCAGTGATCTTCATGTGAGAGCTGCTCGGTGCCATGATAGCCTAGTTCCTATGGAACAAGCGCATCAGAGTTCTGACAGAGAACAAGAGCAATTCGCCATGTCGCGACGAGTATCTTGTTGGTCGACCTAGCGTGAACCACGAACTCGTTCCGTGTATGCGTAGTGCAGAGATACAAGGTATATGCACTTGAGGTGGGCAGAGGTTCGAGATCGGTGCATTCAAACTGTGCGAGTAGAGGGCGCTTGCCTTTAGTGAGTTTCATAGTGCCGACGCGTAACTCGGAAAGGACGTTAGATGCTTGTCTCAAGAGCATTTTTGCGCAGAAGTATCCAAAAGACCTGATGGAGGTTATCGTTGTGGATGATTTCTCAAGAGACAGAACAAAGGAAATTGCACTTGGTTTTCCGCTAAGACTGTTCCTGGAACATCATGGCCCGGCCGAAGGTCCCGGCGGGGCAAAGTCATCAGGGGTAGCCCGGTCAAGGGGCACATTATTGTGTTTCCTAGATTCTGATAACGTCATTTGGCCAGATCGGTGGCTTCAGTTCATGGTGCTCCCATTTATGGAAAGAGACGATATCGGAATTGTAGAGCCTTCTAGGCTTCTGGACCGAAGGCATCCGGCCATCAACCGCTTTTGCTCTTACTATGCGTGGCACACGCCTTCTCAAGATGCTTTCATACCGTTTGCGGTTGTCTCTAGTCGGTGCATTATTGAATCTGACATGACCTATTTGGTCTACGAGACTCGTGATTCCCCGCCGACGCTCGCCAATGGCGCAATCATCCGCAGGCAAGCTCTACTTAGTGTGGGGGGCTATGATTATGACGTCGACGTTTCACATAGACTGTTGAAACTTGGGCTTCGTTTCGCTCTCGTGAAGCCAGCAGGCATATTTCACTTCTATGTTATGAACACCTCGATGCTGCTTAGCAAGGCGATTCGACGAGCATACTACTTCATTCAGCCTGGCAGACGCGTTAGTCAGATCTATCAGAAGATGGGAAGGAGTCACAAATTCTCCATTGGCGTCCTTGTTCAAGAATCATTTCGCTCTCTCATCCCTGCAGAGAAGATTCTTTTTGCCTTGACGAGGCTGCGCGAGTCAGGAGACCCTGCGTGGATCTGGTACCCCCTGACTTCGATCTTGGTAACATTGGTATACGTGGCTGTTGCACTTACGAAGATTGGCGCACTAATGCGCATTAGTTCGATACGGGACTCGACCCAGACATAACATTCTGTACAGCATGTCGTCTGACGATCCAAGGTCAACTATCATGAGTTCGATTATATCCTTTGGAAAGTCTTGAGCGAATTCGCTGTCCTGCTTGAAACGTCGGAATTATGCAGAATCATACAGACACTGAATGATACAGACGGAAGTGTGATTGACGATCGAAATCACTCACGAATTGCATCACGCAGCATTTTCTCCAATTCCTTGCTGGCAACCTCCTCCTAGTAGCTTCTCAAGATCGAGGACGTGCAATTAGAACACATTTCCAAATAGAGAGTGCCCGAAGACGAGAGCCGATGCATTGAAAGTATCGCATTCGCCAGAGCATTCGTATCCCCGGGAGGAATCAGCAATCCGGTTTCCCTATGCCTAATCAGCGAGAGAGGCCGTGGAATCGCAGTTGCGATAAGAGGTGCACCGCAGGTCAGGGCTTCCAAGGTCACATAGGAAAAGGTTTCTCGTCGTGAGGGCACAAGAACCAAGTCGTGACTATTGTACTGTGCGACTATGTCATCGACGGATTCAACACAAGTCACGTTGTCGTGCTTTTTCTGCATCTCTCACACTTTGAGCTAGGGGGCCTGTCCCTACGATACGGAAGCCGATCGTACTGAATGCTTCTGGCTCTTGAGCTCTGATTCGTTCTATGGTCTGGAGGAGTACATCTACTCCCTTCTTTTTCGTCAAGTGCACCGACGAAAAGAACTCTAAAGCATTCGGCACTTTCGCGATCCCCAAAGGGCCTGAATTTGTTCGCGTCGATCCACAGCGGCAGGAAACGCAGCTTCGACGATTCGATACCCATGCGACTCAGAACGGCCATATCATGTCCGTCGATCACATGTATGAGTCTACAGAACGAGAGAATCCGGCTGTAACAAACAGATCGATAGAACTGATTATGCAGATGAGCTCTGAGGGATCTTGACCCGAAGTACAATAGTGCCGTGTGTGTTCCGCATATGACCGGCACTTTCGTACAGATTGACATCAAGCGAATGGGCACCAAGTCTAACGCTTCGTTCTTCACATAGAGGACATCTGAACGTGTTATGATGGGTTGGATCATAAGACGTAGGGAAGCTCGACCCAATTTGAGCTGCCCAACATCGATACGATTTGTTCGCGAGGAAATATTCGCTTTCCACCAACTAAGGCGAGATGATTAGATGTCAGCACACTTACGTTGTGCCTACTGAGTGCCTTGACAAGGCCGAAGATGAAGGTGTCGGATCCGGTTAATCTCTCGTACTGGAATATTGTTACGTTTAGCGCCCGAACCCTCCTCGCCGACTTGGTAGTTTCACAAACCTAGCTCGAGTTGTGTCAACGTGTACTTGGCGATGAATCCTCTTTTCGCGCATAAAGCCTCGACAGCCGAGTTCTGTATTGCCGAAACGCCTAGTGTCCTGTGACTAACAGATGTTGTATTTTGCGTACCTTATGCAGTATCTCGTCCGCGTCCTTTGTCCATACAAACGGCTTCGCATGTGAGTTGTGCGCTTCAATGAACTCCTTTATCGCTCTCTTCAGGGCAGGAACGCTTGCGAAGCTTCCGCGACGGAGCCTCTTGTTCGTCAAGTTCGATAGCCAGCTTTCCACGAGGTTCAGCCACGAGGCGCCTGTAGGTGTGTAATGGAAGTGAAAGCGCGGATGCCGTTTGCTGAACCTATCCACAGCATCGGTATGTGCACTAAGGTTGTCTAGCACAACATGTACATCGAGCTTTGACGGTGTCGCATCGTCAAGGATACGGAGGAAGGAGAGAAATTCCTGATGTCTGTGCCTGTTGTGAAACTGTGTCACGACGGTTCCATCAAGGATGTTGAGGGCCACGAAGAGGTCAACTGTACCGTTCCTCTTGTAGTCATGCGGATACGCCTCTGGGAAGTTGGGCTGCATCGGTAGGATCGCCCGTTTTCTCTCAAGCGCCTGAACCTGCGGCTTCTCATCGACGCTGAAGGCCACAGCCTTCTCCGGAGGCTTCATGTAAAGGCCTACAACATCAACAAGCTTCTTCTCGAATTCAGGGTCATTGCTCAACTTGAATGAACGAGTCCTGTGAGGCTGCAGGTTGCGCAGCTTCCAGACCCTCTGCACCGTCATGTGGCTTACACCCACTCTCTTAGCAAGGATCCTTGTGGACCAGTGCGTCTCACCTTGAGGCCTCTCCTGCAGCGTCGTATCGACTATCTTCTTCAGGAGGGATGCAGAAATGCGAGGCTTCCGTCCGGGGCGAGGTGCGTCCTTGCGTATTCCATCAACACGAAGGAGCGCAAACCTAGAGCGCCATCTTCCAACCGTGACTGAGTTCGTATCCAGCTCACCTACGATTTGCTTGCTCGTCCTTCCCTTCGCTGCCAGAAGAACGATCTTCGAGCGAAGGACTAGACGCAGTGGAGTCGATCTCCCTCGAGACCACCTCTCCAACTGCCTCCGCTCTTCAGATGCTAGAACGATTGTTGCTGCAACGCGCATGACCACGTAATCGGATGAATATACATATATCTATTTCTGTTACGCCTCACTAGCTTATTTCCCCTTGCAGACCTCACCAATGCAATCGCTTCATTCAAGAGGCTAGCACCGACCCCTTTGCAAGAAAGTGAGAGAGATAGGGTCTCGCCTCGGGAGGGCGCTCAAGGAGTTCGACGATTCGAGACAAGTCTCGTCTTCTGAACCTCCTAATATGGAGACTCAAAGCTTCATCGCTCCCTGTTCATTCGTATAATGGCAGAATATTGGGGAATCTGCAGCTGGGTTGGTCTTTGGAACCTGAGAGTTCATTAGGCGTCGTGACAGGAGGTGGAGAGGGGGGGTGGCGCTTTGAGAGTGGCGATTTTCCATTGGAGAGACATCAAGAGTCCTGAACACGGCGGAGCAGAACGACTACTGTTTGAGATTGCCCAAGGTCTGCAATCTCAGGGGGCTGAAGTTGCATGGTTCTCGCCAAGGTTCCCCCGATGTAAGACTCATGAGACGATCAGCGGGATTAGCGTCCGAAGACTTGGAGGGAGAATCAACATTCGTTTGCTGATTCCGTTTTGCTACCTCTTGTTTTGGCGCAGACATTTTGATCTAGTCGTGGACAGCATCACTGGCGTGCCCTGGTTTACCCCACTCTATGTGCGTACCTCCAGAATGGCTATAATCTACCATCTTGGCAAGAGGCAGACATTCTTCAAGGATCTGCCGGCGCAGATCGGAACCTTGGGGTTCTTCCTAGCCTTTGTCGGAATGGTGTGTGAGCGATCTATCGGCTATCTGTACCGACATACCGCGTTTCTTACTTTCTCAGATGACACTCGTGATGGCCTAGTACAATTGGGAATACCGCACGAAAACATTAGTGTGGCGCAGGAAGGCATAGATTTGAGTCGCTACTCTCCAAAGTTCGAAAAGACTTCGATTCCGACAATCATCTATGTAGGTAGGCTAGTTGCCACGAAGGGCTTGGAACACCTCCTGCAAGCAGTTGCGATCGCCTCATCAAGCATTCCAGCGTTGCGACTCGTAGTGGTGGGAACGGGATACGCAGAAGACGGCCTTCGCACATTTTCTCGACGCCTGGGAATAGGTTCCATAGTCGAGTTCGTCGGATACGTTAGTGAAGAAGAAAAAGTGCGATTACTGCAGGACGCCCATGTACTTGCTATGCCGAGTTTACGCGAAGGGTGGGCTACACCAGTGCTCGAAGCCAATGCGTGCGGCACTCCGGCCGTAGGCACCGACGTTCCGGGAGTGCGGGAAACGATTGTCCACGGAAAGACGGGATACCTAGTTCCCTACGGAGATGCGGACAGTCTAGCAAGCCGCCTCTTGCTGCTCTTGCTTGATTCGCATCAGAGACGAGAAATGGGGATCAGCGCCTTCAGAAGGGTCCAGAGCTACAGTCTTGAGAGCACCATCAGTGTTGCGACAAAAATGATTCTGGGCTCCCTAAGTGAGACATGATGCGTGTTCAACAAACTTGCTCTCAGGCTTGCCGTTCGCTAGCTCCTTTCACCGCCCCCATCCTTTGATGCTCAACGGCTCCGTTGAATTGAGAGCCATTTGGGCTCTGTCTCTAAACCATATTAGATGCTTGGTTCTGAACGGTTGACTTGCGCTTTTAGCCTTCGAAGGGATTACTCTTCGAGAATTCCTCTCGACTGTGAGAGCCGTTCTGGACAAGGCTCCGCCAACATGGCGGAGGAGACGTACCGGTAGATCTCCATTCGACCCAGCCAGCAGAATCATGGCTCTACTGGTGAAGGAGCGATACGATCTCAAAAGCACCCAAAGAGGAGTATAGAGACAGGGCCACATTTCACGCCGGACTGTCATGAAATCGGGTTTCCGCGCGGAGGGAAGCTGGAGAGTGAGCACTCACGACCGATGGGAGGATCAGTAGTTCATGAAGAGCATTCGCAAGGCCAGTTTCCATCGATAGCGGTACTCTGAACCATGGTCTTCCTCCAGGGCAGACGAATCACGGATGAACATGGTGATCAAGTTGGTCGGAAAGAATAGGAGACTCCCAGACGTGGGTTGCTATGATGGTACGATCACCAGTCTACTGGCCGTAGAATCCATAGAATCCATTCAGCATTGGGCTACCTGACGCCATACGAGTATCTAGCCAAAATCAGAGTGACCGAGAATGACTCATGAAACTATACAATCAAATCCCAGAAAAACGTTCTCCAAACGCGGGGTCCACTCCACTGGTGGAATCCCTGTGTTGACCACGCCAAATCTTGCATCATTAGGGAGAAGAATTATGCTAGCCATTGACAGGAGCCCTTTCGTTGATACTTCGTTCAAGAAGGAAGCGGCGGGGCACACCAAGTATTTCACTAAGCGTACTCTATTCGACCTACTGGAGATGCACGGATTCATGGTAGACACATTCACGTCGGACATAGTCAATTTCGATAACTCGGAGATTATTCAGTACGAAACTCGCAAGACTGTTCCCAACGCTAGGAAAGTCCTTGATCGTGAGGGCCGTGAGAGGAGAAGACGTTCTCGATTAGAACGCGATGGATAGGTAGCGTCTGTGGGAACGTTGAACCTCTTCAACGTTCAACATCCTTGAAGCGGCGAGGAAATCCGGGAAGGATCTGGATCGTCCGCGAGCCAGCAAATCACTGGGCAGAAGCTAAATCTCCGTAGTGTGCGCATTGTTGCGAGCGCTAGTCGGCGAGATGGGCGAGCTTGACTGAGAAGGTTGTGATCCCTGCAGCGGGGCTGGGGACGAGACTCCTTTCTGCAACGAAGGAGCAGCCCAAGGAGATGCTGCCAGTGTTCGCTAAAGATCATTATGGGAGCCTATGCCTCCGGCCCTGGTGCAACTGCTCTTCGAACAACCAAAGCCAGGAGAGTGTTAGGATGGTCACCAACCGTAACGCTCGAGCAAGGCCTGAGAAACACAATAGGATGGTTCATACAGCATAGAAGAGTGACCTAATTGGCGCGAGCGCAGGCTCCTGTCTTTAGACATGGAGTAAGCGAGCGCTTGCAGCTTTAAGGCTGGAAGGAAGGCCACATCTAGAACACTAATCAATCAGGACAATCAGCCAAACAAGTTCTCGGATTCGTCGTCCCCAGAGTTTCGCACAAGCAAGTTCAACCAGAAATATCTGTCTGTTCGTCTAGTATCGCACATATGTAGCTACTCTTGTGCCGCAATATTCTTCGTCGCGCCTCTCTCCTCATCTATAGTCTCGATTCTGCTGAATCCTCGGCTCTCCAGGAGCCGGATCACCTCTTCTGGGGGTGTATGCAAATTCTCAAGCGCATAAGGCCAAAAATTCCATGAAGATGGTTAGTTGGGGATTTGCGGCCAGCATTTGGCGGGCTCCCTCAAGAGCGAGCCCCTCTGCACCCTGGACGTCGATTTTGATCACGTCTACATGCATATCGTGTGTGCGTCTCAGGAAATTGTCTAGCGTTACAGTTTCAACGGTTACGGGCTTGCTTCGCGTATCACAGCATTGAGGAGAAAGAGAGTGGGCACCGAAATTCTCAGGGTCG
>Ga0315282_10004503_pt1 | contig 24259 bp, 16 predicted proteins | sample YL17G07_20_MG_FD_203693 | JGI IMG/M metagenome (GOLD analysis project Ga0315282, IMG submission 203693) | Sediment microbial communities from Yellowstone Lake, YNP, Wyoming, USA - YL17G07_20 | ecosystem: Environmental > Aquatic > Freshwater > Lake > Sediment | place: USA: Wyoming | collected... | reverse complement strand
AGGATTTACGACTTGGCCGACCGCCGCCTGAGCCCCAAACCAACAGCGCCCGCTGTTGGCTCGGTTACATTTTAGATGGCGCGACGGATACATATGAAAGTTACATTCTTAAATGGCTTGACGCGGCTGCGGCCCGACGTGAAATTGGAGACGTATGTCCGCATCCTCCCTCTACGAAGGAAAAGTTGGAAGGCAGGAAGCCCGCGCCCGGCCTATCCGGTGCTCTTCATCCCGAAAGCGATGCCCCCGACGGTGACCTGGAGCAGATGGAGTAAATCGTCGGAGGCGCGAGGGTTGCGGCGCCACTCCGCGAGATAGCGGATCTGGAGGAAGTTGAGCGGATCAACGTAGGGATTGCGGAGGCGGATCGATTCGGCCAGCACGGGCTGGCGCTCGAGCAGGTGGGCGGCGCCACAGGCGTCGAGCACGCCGCGCACCGTGCGCCGAAACTCCTCTTCGATCTTCCGGTATATCGTGTCGCGCAGGCTGGAGGGACGAACCAGCTGGGCGTAGCGTCCGGCGATGTAGAGATCAGTTTTGGCGAGCGACATCTCCGCGTTGTCGATAATCACCCGGAAGAAGGGCCAGCCCTGGTGCATCTGGCGAAGCAGGCCCTGCCCGTGGGGCGCATGGTCCGCCGCGAACTTCTCCATCGCGTGTCCAAGGCCGTACCACGACGGCAGGAAGTGGCGCGATTGTGTCCAGGCAAACACCCAGGGGATGGCCCGCAGGTCGCGCAAGTCACCGGAGGAGAAACGCCGGCTGGGGCGCGATCCCAGGCGCAACCTCTCGATCAGGTCGATGGGTGTCGCCTGCCAGAAGTACGAGAGAAATTCTGGCGTCTCGTAGACAAGCTGACGATAGAACGAACGGCTGCTCGCCGACATCTCCGCGAGGTAGCCTTCCCATTTCGCTACCTGATCTTGGGGAACGCGCCGTTTGTGCAGCAGATGGCCGTCGAGCACGGCCGTCACAAGTTGCTCGATATTGCGCTCCGCAATGTCGATATTCGCGTACTTCAACGAAATGACTTCGCCCTGCTCAGTGATGCGCAGCCGGCCGCCCGGCGCGGCATGGGGCTGGGCCTGAATGCTGCGATGCGACTGGCCGCCACCGCGGTCGATCGTGCCGCCCTTGCCGTGGAATAATCCCAACTGCACCCCGTGCCGGTCGGCGACGTCAGAGAGGCGTTTCTGGGCCTGGAAGAGGGCCCAGTTAGCGGCGAGGTATCCGCCGTCCTTGACCGAGTCCGAGTAGCCGAGCATAACTTCCTGGAAATTCCCGCGCGAGCGCAGCACGCGCCGGTAGAGGGAATCGCCAAACAGCCGTTCCATGATGCCGGGGCAGGCTTCCAGGTCATCGAGCGTTTCGAAGAGAGGGACCACATCAAAGGAGGAGTTTAGTTCACCCTTGCGGCCTGGCTCGACCAATCCCGCTTGGCGCCCGAGCAGAAGCACGTCCCAGATGTCGGCGGCGCTCCCGGTCATACTTAGGATGTAGCGCGGTGCGGCCACCTCGCCATAGCGCGACTGAATTTCCTTCTGTACCCGGAACTCAACCAACGCCCGTTGCGTTGCCTCGGGGAGGGGGCATCGGACCGGCGGGCGGCCCAGCATCCGCTGCACGGCCTGCGTTCGCTCTGTCGCCGTCCCAGCTTTCCAACCGGCGGCGCGCACCAACCCTTCCGCCGCAGCGCGCGTCACCGAGGAGTGCTGCCGGAAGTCGAGACTCGCTCCGTGGAATCCAAAAACCTGGGAAGCCACACGGAGCCGGCCGGGCCCCAATCGCGCCACGCGCGGGCTGGGGTGTGCGGCGAGAATCTCTTCCACAAACGCCAGATCGCGCCCAAACTCCTCGACCGACGCATAAGCGCCCGGTGCCTGCTCGGCCGTGCGCTCCAGGCGCCAGATCATGACGCGCAGTTTGCGGCGGTAGAGTTCGTGCGGCTGATCGACCTCCAGGAACACCTGCGTGGCCGGGAACCGGCGCATGTCGCGCTGCAGTTCCTTCTGCAGGCGCTTGGCCAGCGCTTTTTCTTTAGACGGGAACGAAACGATCCCCAGGAGGCGGTCGCAGACTTGGCGATAGTATTCCAGAATGCTCTTGCGCAGCCGCCCTGCCGCTTCCAGACTGGTTTCCGGCGTCACGCTGGGGTTGCCGTCGCGGTCTGCACCCACCCAAGAGCCAAACCGCAGGAAGGGCTCAGGCGGCACAAGCTTGGGATCGAACCGTTGGAGCTCAGCGCGGAAACGGTCCCAGAAGATTCCTGCCAGGTCGTAGATGGTCCGTTCCAGAAAGAAGAGCGCGCTCTCGATTTCGAGCCGTGGCGTCACATGGCGTTCGCGGACCTCGTCGGTGAGCCACAGGGCTTCGATCCAGGGATCGAGGGCTTTCTCGGCTCCCGGCCCGAAATCGCCGCCCAGCGCGTCCAGGGTGCGGCCGATCCGCAGCACATGGTTGAACACGCTGCGGCGCTTCGCTTCGGTGGGATGCGCCGTCAGGACGGGCACAATGCGCATGGAGTCGAGCAGTTGCTGGATGGCTTTGAGCGGTACGCGATGACGGCGGAATTCGCCGAGAGTGTGGCGCAGCGACATCGGTGCCCCGACGTCTTGCCGGGCGTGAGCCTGCAGGCGTCGCACCCGCTGGCGCTCCTCGCAGAGATTGACGAGGTGGAAAAAAAGGCTGAAGGCATGAGCCACATCCGACGCGCGCGTGAGAGGCAGTCGGTTGACCTCCCGCCCCTTGGCCTCCAGGAGCTTGGGCTCCACGTTCTGGCGGATCTGCTTGGAAAGCTGCCGCAGGTTCTCGATCGCCGCGAAGGTCTTCGGCCCGCACTGCTCCCGCACGATCACGCCCAAGCGCGTCGTTAGCAGCCGAACTTCATGTCGCAGGGTCTCGTCCATCAGGGTTGGAGTTCAAGCGCTGCGCGCCAAGCTGAAGCGCGTCGCTACACAGGCACGCCGAGCGCGGCCTCAAGGGCACGGCGCAGTGCCTCCAGATCCGGCTCGACGCGCAGGCGCTGCTGCGTGTCCTGGGATTCCGCCCGGTGACGCATGATGTATTCCGTATCCTTGAGCTGATTTCCGGTGAGGACGCAAACGATGTCGGCGTGCCAGGGAATCTTACCCGCACGCACCAGCTTGCGCACGCCGGCGACCGTCGAGGCAGAAGCCGGCTCGCAGGCCACCCCGTCCTCGGCAAGCACCGCCTTGGCTTCAAAGATCTCTTCATCCGTCACCGACTCGACAAATCCGCCTGTCCACTCGATCACTCGCCGGGCTTTCTTCCAGTTGGCAGGGTGTCCGATGCGGATCGCCGTGGCCTGCGTGTTGGGTTTCTCGAACGGCGTCAACTCCCCGGCCCCCGTGGCCATCATTTGATAGAAAGGACTCGCGCCCGCCGCCTGCACCACCACCACCTTGGGAACCTTTTCGATCAGGCCCAGCTCCTTCAACTCGCGCAGACCCTTGCCGATGGCCGAAGAGTTCCCCAGATTCCCTCCCGGCACAACGATGTAATCCGGCGGGCGCCAGGCGCGCTGCTCGAGCATTTCCGCGACGATGGTCTTCTGGCCCTCAATGCGGAACGGGTTGAGCGAATTCACGAGATAAAGGTCCATCTGGGGGGCAATCTCGCGCAGCAGTTTGAAAGCTTCATCAAACGTATCGCCGACTTCAACGACCAAGGCGCCGAAATCGATGGCCTGGGCGAGCTTGGCGGCGGAAATCTGCCGGTACGGGACAAAGAGCAATGCCTTCATGCCGGCACGCGCGGCATAAGCGGCCATCGAGGCGGAAGTGTTGCCCGTCGAAGCGCAACCCACCATGCGCACCCCGCGCGATTCGGCGCGCGTAATGCACGCCGTCATGCCGAGGTCCTTGAACGAGCCCGTGGGATTATTGCCCTGGTGCTTGATGGTCAAATGCACGGGACCGGCCCACCAGCCGGTGCGGCGTGTGCCGACGAGCGGCGTCGAACCTTCGGAAAGCGAGATGATGCGATGGCCCGGCTCGGTGAAGGGAATCAACTCGCGGAAGCGCCACACGCCGCTGCGGTCGATGGGCTCGCCGCTCAATCGCCGCTGGTGCCAGGTCGTGCGCATCTTCTCGGGATCGAACCCCGCGAAATCGTAACGCACATCAAGCAGCCCACCGCAATAGGCGCAGGAGTGCGAATTCCACCGCGGGTCTTGCACGCGGCCGCAGACTTCTTCGATGCACTGTAGAAACGCGCTTGACATGGCCGGTAGCGCCGGCCTTCAGCCCGGCACACGCCGCCCTGAAGGGCTACAAACGGCGGTCAAAGACCGCCGCTACAGTTGAAATTCCTCGTGAATCGCTTTCACCGCCTCCTTCACGTCGGTAGCTTTGACGGCGAAGGAAATGCTCAGTTCGGACGAACCTTGGGCGATGGCGATGATGTTGATGCCTTTCCTTCCCAGGGCGCTGAAAGAGCGGCCGGCCAGTCCCGGCGTACCCTTCATGTTCTCTCCCACCGCCACAATGATGGCGATCTTCGGCATCACTTCCAGCGTGCCCACGTACTCGTGCAGCATTTCCAACTCAAACGTCTTTTCGAGCCGCGCCCGCACACGCGGCAGGTCCGCGCTGTGGATGGCAAAGCATAGCACGTTATCGGCGGAGGACTGCGTCACCATCAGCGTCGAAACATCTTCAAGGTGCAGGCCGTTGAAGACGCGCGTGGCGAGGCGCGGAAAGCTCAGGGTGTCCCGACCGCTGATCGTCACAAGATCGGCGTTGCTCACCGCCGTGATGGCCTTGACGCCCGGCTTGCGGTCCGCCGGCACGGGCACGATCTTGGTCCCTGGACAGGAAGGGTTGAAGGAATTCTTGATCCAGACCGGGATCTTTTTCTTCATGACCGGTTGGATGGTCTTCGGGTGCAGCACCTTCGCGCCAAAATAGGAGAGCTCAATCGCCTCGCGATAGGAAATCTCCGGGATGATGCGTGCCCCCGGCACCAGGCGGGGGTCAGCGGTCATCACTCCATCGACATCGGTCCAGATCCAGACCTCATCGGCATCGAGGGCGCCGCCCACAATGGTCCCGCTGAAGTCCGAGCCGCCGCGCCCAAGCGTCGTGCAGAGTCCATCGCGCGTTGCGCCACGAAAGCCGGTGACCACCGGAATCGTCCGTTTCTTACGCAGCGCCGCCAGACGCTGTCGGGTCTGGGCATTGGTTTCATCGAAAAGGGGCGCGGCGCTGCCGAAATTGTCGTCGGTGACGATGAGCTCGGTGGCGTCCACGGCCTCGGCGCCATACCCCATGCAGCGCAGCGTCGCCGCCACCAGGGTAGCGGACATCACCTCGCCCAGGCTCGAAAGCGTGTCCATGGCGCGCGGCGTCACTTCCCGCACCAGCGAAAAGCCCGAGCAGAGGTTCTCGAAGTTCGCCAATTGCTCAGCAAGGCGCGGTAGGGTCTCCGCCTGCTCGGCAGCGGTCAAAAGCTGGTCGGCGACCTCGCGGTGCTTCCGGGCTAGGTCTTGGCGGACACCCTTCGAGTGCTCGCGATCACCTTGGGCAGCCTGGTTGGCGGCCTTGATGAGCAGGTCGGTGACCCCACCCATGGCCGAGACCACAGCTACGACTTCCGCCTGCTTGGAATGCTCGGCAATCAGGTCCGCCGCGCACTTCACGCGCTCCGGAGTTCCCACGGAGGTTCCGCCGAATTTCATTACGATCAATGGCTTTTTTCCTTTGCTCTGCGTCATTGAGAAATCACCTCAGCCTTTTTGCGGGCGGAGACCCCGCGCTCGACCGGATCGGAGAGCGCGCTGGGTCCCCGGCCCGTTAGCGAATCGTGTTCGTCTTCGTCGTGGAAGAGGAACCGGAATCCGGTGACTTGGCGGCTTCGCGCACCACCTCGATGAAAACCTTGGCAGGCAAGGAATGATGACGATCGCGGCGGTAAATCAGACCCAGTTCCCGGTAGATTCTCTGGCCTTCCAGGGGGATCAACTTCAAGAGTCCGGCGGCGACTTCGGGTTGCGCGTAAGTGCGGCTGATCACGGAAATACCCAGCCCCGCGCCCACAAACTTCTTGATGGTTTCCACGCTGGCCAGTTCCATCGAAATCTGCACGTTGTTGCGGTAGTCGCGCAGCATGCGGTCGAGCATCACGCGCGTGTGGCCGGTCTTGGGCAGTATGAGTGGATAGTGTGAGAACTCCTCTACGGTCACGCTGCGCTTTCTCGCCAAGACATGGTCCTTCGGCACCACCGCCTGCACGTCGTCGCGAAACACGGGAATGATTTCCATGTTGTCGGCATTCTGCGGCAGGGTGACGATGCCCAGGTCCACCGCGCCTTCGTGTACCTTCTGCAGGATCTTGTGGCTGAAGTTGCGATAGATGCTGATCTGCACGAGCGGATACAGTTGCTTGAATTTGGCGAAGGTCTTGGGCAGAACGTAGAGGCAGGTCGCTTCGTTCGCGCCGATATAGAGCTTGCCGCGCGGGGTCTGGTTCAACTCCGCGATCGACTGCAAGGCCTCCTTGTGGAGGTTCAGCATCTGCGTCGCGTAGCGATGCAGGATTTCTCCCGCCGGCGTCAGCATCACTTTCTTGCCACTGCGGTCGAACAGCTTCTCGCCGCACTCCTGTTCGACCAGGCGGATCTGGGCGCTGATCGCCGGCTGGGTGCGGAAGAGCTTTTCCGCCGCCAGCGAGAAGCTCTGCAGCTTCGCCACCTCGAGGAAACTGTTCAGCTGGTCGTAGTCCATCGCCTTACGCCGTAGCTAACCCCATATTGTAGCAAATCGACCGACCGGTTGGGATGGGAATGTGGGCCAGCCCTTGGTCCAGCCCTCGCAGCGGATGGCGTGAGGCACCGCCGAGGAGCGTCCCTATTCGCGTGGAGACCGGAGGGAGTACGAACTCAGGACCTTCATGTAGTTGGCGCGCATGAAGACGCTGGGCTCTTCGACCGACCGCTGGCTCATGCTGCCCTGCATCTGCTGGATGGATTCGTATTCGTGCTCCTCCATCCAACGCACGAGTTCCGTCTGCACGGCCTTGAGGTGTTCGATTCCGTGCCGGAGAAGCGCCGAGGTCATCATGGTGACGCGCGCGCCGGCCATCATGGCCTTGAGCACATCGAGGTCGGTGTGCACGCCGCCGGTGACGGCCAGGTCAGGCCGCACCCGCCCGTAGAGAATGGCCACCCAGTGCAGGCGCAGGAGCAGATCGTAAGGGCTGCTCAGAATCAGGCGGGGAACGACTTCCAGGTTCTCCAGATCGAAATCCGGCTGGTAGAAACGGTTGAAGAGCACCAGCCCGTCAATGCCCACCATTTCCAGTTTCCTTGCCATATGAGCCACGGTGCTGAAGTAGATGTTGAGCTTCACGGCTACCGGAATGGTCACGCTGGCCTTGATGTTGGCAGCCAGCTCGCAGTAGGTGCGCTCCACGTCCTCGCCGGTCATCTCGAGATCGGTGGGGATGTAAAACATGTTGAGCTCGAGCGCGTCGGCGCCGGCTTGCTCCATCTTGCGGGCGTACTCGATCCAGCCGCCCGTGGAGACGCCGTTCAGGCTGCCAATGATGGGAATCTTCACCGCCGCCTTGCACTTGCGGATGTGCTCGAGGTAGCCGTCCGGGCCGAGGTTGTAGGTCGTCATGTCGGGGAAGTAGGTGAGTGACTCCGCAAAGCTATCCGTCCCCGCCCAGAGATGGCGATCGAGTTCCTGGCTTTCGAGGTTGATCTGCTCTTCGAAGAGCGAGTGCAGCACGACAGCGGCGGCGCCCGCGTCCTCCATGCGGCGGATGTTGTCGAGCTTTTCGCTGAGCGGCGAGGCCGAGACCACCAGCGGGTTCTTCAGCTTGAATCCCAGGTAATTCGTCGTGAGGTCGATCATTTCTCCTCCTTCGCGCCGTTCACCTTCATCGCCGCCCAGCTTTCATAAAGGTGCCAGCGGCTGTTGACGTCCACCTGCCCCAGCTCGAGCAGCTTCTTGGCCGCCTCGGGATCGCTCCGCGCCAGCATCGTGTAGCGCGTCTCATTGTAGGTGTACTTCTCGAGCGGCAGCGCCGGCCCCCTCGAATCCAGTTGCAGCGGGTTCTTGTTTTCTTCCGCGAGCTTCGGATTGAAGCGGAAGAGCGGCCAGTAGGCCGATTGCACGGCGGCCTTCTGCTGGTCGAGTCCGTGAATTAGATCGTAGCCATGCGCGATGCAGTGCGAGTAGGCGATAATCAGCGACGGGCCGTCGTAAGCCTCCGCTTCGAGGAAGGCCTTCACCGTCTGCATGTCCTGGGCGCCGAAGGCCACCTGCGCCACATAAACGTTCCCGTAGGCCATGGCCATCATCGCCAGGTCCTTCTTGCGTGCGGGCTTTCCGCCGGCGGCGAACTTCGCCACCGCCCCGCGCGGGGTGGCCTTGGACATCTGGCCGCCGGTGTTCGAGTAAACCTCCGTGTCGAGCACCAGGATGTTGACGTTGCGCCCGGAGGCGATCACGTGGTCGAGCCCCCCGTAGCCGATGTCATAGGCCCAGCCGTCGCCACCCACGATCCAGACGCTCTTCTTCACCAACGCGTCGGCCACGACCGCGAGGTCGCGCGCTTCGAGCGAATCAACCGCCTTCAGTTTCTCTCGAAGCCGCTTGACGCGCTCGCGTTGCTCCTTGATGCCCATCTCGTTTAACTGGTTGGCGTTCAGCAATCCTTGCGTGAGCTCATCGCCGAGCCCCGGCGCGAGTCGCGTCACGAGTTCGCGCGCGTATTGCGCCTGCTTGTCGATGGCGAGGCGCATGCCCAGACCGAACTCCGCATTGTCTTCGAAGAGCGAGTTTGACCACGTCGGGCCGCGCCCTTCGGCGTTGATGGCGTAGGGTGTGGTGGGCAGGTTGCCGCCGTAAATCGACGAGCAGCCCGTGGCGTTGGCGATGTAAGCGCGGTCGCCGAAGAGCTGGCTCATCAGCTTGATGTAGGGCGTCTCGCCGCAACCCGCACACGCGCCGGAGAACTCAAAGAGCGGGCGCAGCAGTTGCACGTCTTTCACCTGGCTGAGGCTCAGGGCGCTGCGATCCGTTTCCGGCAGCTTGAGGAAGAATTCCCAGTTTTCCTGCTCCTGCTTGCGCAGCGGCGGCTGCGGCTGCATGTTGATGGCCTTGTGCTTCACCTCGGTCTTGCTCTTCACCGGGCAGACCTGGACGCAGAGCCCGCAGCCGGTGCAGTCCTCGGGCGCGACTTGCAGCGTATATTTCAGTTCCTTGAATTCCTTCCAGCGAGCCGGGGAGGATTTGAACGTCGCGGGCGCATCCTTAAGCACCGAGTCTTCATACACCTTGGCGCGAATGGTGGCGTGCGGGCACACTAGCACACACTTGCCGCATTGGATGCAGAGCGCCTCGTCCCAGACGGGGATTTCGAGGGCAATGTTGCGCCGCTCCCATTGCGCCGTGGCGCTGGGGAAGGAGCCGTCGAGCGGGAAGGCGCTGACCGGCAGGTCGTCGCCGTTGCCGGCGATGATTTGTGCCGTGACGTTCTGGACGAATTCCGGCGCCTCCGCCGGCACGGGCGGCCGCAGGTCGAAGGTGCTCGTTACCTGCTGCGGCACGGCGACTTCGTGCAGGTGGGCGAGCGTGGCGTCGACGGCAGCAAAGTTCTTCTTCACCACCGCTTCGCCGCGCTTGCCGTAGGTCTTCTCAATGGCGTGCTTGATGGCGGCGATGGCTTCCTCACGCGGCAGCACTCCGGAAATTGCGAAAAAGCAGGTCTGCATAATCGTGTTGATGCGCACTCCCATGCCGGTCTCTTTCGCGACGGCATACGCGTCGATTACGTAGAAGCGCAGCTTCTTGCTGATGATCTGCCCCTGCACCGTGCGCGGCAGATGGTCCCAGACCTCGCCGGGGCCATAAGGGCTATTGAGCAGGAAGACTGCGCCCGGCTCGGCGGATTTCAGCATGTTGACGCGTTCGAGGAAAGAAAACTGATGGCAGGCCACGAAGCTGGCGCGCGTGACGAGGTAAGTCGAGTGGATGGGCCGAGGGCCGAAGCGCAGGTGCGATACGGTGACCGCGCCCGCTTTCTTCGAATCGTACACAAAGTAGCCCTGCGCGTGACTCTCGGTTTCCTCGCCGATGATCTTGATGGAGTTCTTGTTGGCGCTCACCGTGCCGTCCGAGCCCAGGCCGTAAAACAGCGCGCGCACAGTCTGGGGATTCTCGGCTGAGAATTCGTGGTCGTACTTCAGACTAGTGTGGGTCACGTCGTCTTCGATGCCGACGGTGAAGTGATTCTTCGGTTTCTCCAGCGCGGCGTTGTCGAGCACTGCCTTGACCATGGCAGGCGTGAATTCCTTGGAGGAAAGGCCGTAGCGGCCGCCAATGATGCGTGGCGCTGCCTTGAACGGCGCTTTCCCCGCCGCCATCATTTCGCTGATCGCAGTGACGACGTCCACGTAGAGCGGCTCGCCGGCGGCGCCCGGCTCCTTGGTGCGGTCGAGCACCGCTAAGGTCTTGACCGTGGCGGGAAGCGCGGCCACCAGATGCTCCGGCGAGAAAGGCCGGTAGAGTCGCACTTTCAGCACGCCCACCTTCTCGCCCTGCACCGTCAAGTGGTCAACGGTTTCCTGCGCCGCCTCGGCGCCGGAGCCCATCAGGATGACGACGCGCTCGGCGTCGGGCGCGCCCACGTAATCGAACAGGTGATAGCTGCGGCCGACAACCTTCGCGAACTTGTCCATCACATCTTGAACAAAGCCAGGGGCCGCGAGGTAGAAGGGGTTCACCGTCTCGCGCGCCTGAAAGAAGACGTCGGGGTTTTGCGCCGTGCCGCGAATGAACGGCCGGTCAGGGGAGAGAGCACGGGTGCGGTGCCCGCGCACCAGTTCCTCGTCGATCAGGGCGCGCATGTCGTCGGAGGTGAGCTGCTCGACCTTGCCCACTTCATGGGAGGTGCGGAAGCCGTCGAAGAAATGCAGGAAGGGCACGCGCGTCTCGAGCGTGGCCGCCTGAGCGATAAGGCCGAAGTCCATCGCCTCTTGCACGGAGTTGGAAGCCAGCAGCGCGAAGCCCGTCTGGCGCGTGGCCATCACGTCGGAGTGGTCGCCGAAAATCGAGAGCGCGTGCGTGGCGAGCGTGCGCGCCGAAGCGTGAATCACCGTCGAGGTCAGTTCGCCTGCGATCTTATACATATTGGGGATCATCAGCAGCAGGCCTTGCGAGGCGGTGAACGTCGTCGCCAGCGAACCCGCCTGCAACGCGCCGTGCAGCGAACCTGCCGCGCCGCCCTCGCTCTGCATCTCGATCACGGTCGGAATGGTGCCCCAGATGTTGGGCTTCGCTTCCGACGCCCACTGGTCCGCCCACTCGCCCATAGGCGAGGAGGGAGTGATGGGATAGATCGCCACTACCTCGTTGACGTGGTAGGCGCTGTACGCCGTCGCTTCGTTGCCATCAATCGTGACTTTTTCTCGTGGCATTACGTAACTCCTTGGTTGTAGAGGCGGGCCTCATGCGTGCCCCGGGTACCCACAGAGTGTACCCCTACTATGACACCCTGTCCCAAACGACACACCAGCACTGTTGGATAGAGCATTCTGGCTACCAGCCCACGTGACTGTTGATTTCCTGAACAGCTATGATGTGGCAGGAGTTAGGGGCCGGGGGGGATACCCTACCTGATTGGAACTAAACCACTTGCGCCAAATGCCGAATGCTTTGCGGAAAATGACTCAGGGGACGCTCAGGGGTTCTCCCAACCCGTTCACCAGGGAGCAGCGCTAGACTTTGGAGTGGGCTACCCGGACGGAAGGCATTCCATCGGGCTCATCGGCGATTTCCATGTCTTGGAAGATGTTGGGGCTTTCCTTCTTGAGGGCGCGGTAGATTTCCACGGCGAGCAAGCGGATTTCGGTGTCGGCATGAATGCTGCCGCGCAGCTCCAGGAAGTGCCGCCAGGCGCGGCTATTGCCGGTGACGAAGATTTTGGTCTCGCAGGCGTTGGGGAGAATGGAACGCGCCGCCTGCCGCGCCCACTTGCGGCGGTCGCGCGGCGAGAGCTCGGGATACTTCTGCTGGACGTGCTGTGCTGCCGTTTCTGCAAGCTCGGTGTAAGCGGCGCGGAGGTGCTCGATGGTCGCCTGAAACCTGGCACGCAGGGCGGCGCTCTCCTGGAAGAGGGGCGGGACGACGTAGCGCGCGTTGCTCTCATCGACGTAGCGCTGTGAAAGTTGCGAATAGCCGAACCCGGCGCGATGGCGGACCAGTTCGTGGGTGAGCGCGCGGCTGACACCGGTAATCAGCAGGCACCAGACCGCATGCTCCAGGACGCTCCCGTGCTTCGAGGCGAGGATGTTTTCCAGATACTCCTTGTTGCTCTTCCGCCCCTTGCCGAACGACATGTAGCAGGTGCGCCCGGCAATCTCGCTGACGATCTCCGCCGCCGCCTCGGTGTCGGTGGTGAAGACCAGGCCCTCGTCGGCGAGGAAGCGGTGCACCTCTTCGCTCACGATCTGCTGCCGCCCCACGACGTAGACCTTGGGCTTGGTAATGTAAATGTCGGCGGGAGAGTTGGAGGTTGTGGGCATCAGTCCTCGACGACCCTACGCGGTCTGCCAGCTTTCAGGTGTTAGCCCAGATGGATGAAGGTTGATAGATGAAGTCTCTTAAGCCAGAAGGATGAAGGCTGCGCCACAATCCCTTCCATCCTCCGTGCTTCAGCCCTAATTGCGCGCACCGCAAGCCCGTAAGACGGCTTAGCTCTTCGACGCGGCCGGAGTGGACTCGGCCTTCTTAAATCCCGCGTACTTGCGCTGGAAGCGCTCCACGCGCCCGGCGCTGTCGATCAGTTTCTGCTTGCCGGTAAAGAAAGGATGGCAGCGCGAGCAGATTTCCAGATGCAGGATGTCGCTCTTGTAAGTGGAGCGGGTCTTGAACGTGCTGCCGCAAGCGCAGACCACCGTCACTTCGCGATAGTTTGGATGAATCCCCGTCTTCATAGATCTCCTTCAGGCGTGAAGCGCAATCCCTTATTTTAGGCCCCGGCGGCGAAACTTTCAAGGCGATTTGCAGCCGGGGAACGTCCTGATCTCACTTGAAGCGCCCCCCTTCGGGGCGGTCCATCAGCCGGCGGATACGTAGCGGATGCTCGACTGCACCGCAATGCAGGATACGCAAGCACGCGGACCACGGCAGATCATTTTATTCGATACCAGCTGGTCTCCGGCCGAGCTTGCACGATCTCGCGGTCATACTCCCTGCGTTTCTTGGGATCCGACAAGACTCTCCATGCTTCCATGATGGATCTGAATCTGGTTCCTTCCACTCCCGGCGTCTTGTCGGGGTGATAGATTTTGACCTTTTCACGAAAAGCCCTCTTGATCTGAGCCGCAGAGGCATCATGCGAGACGCCTAGAATCTCGTAGTAGGTGTAAGCACGCATGCCCCGTTTTCACCTCCAGATATTCTTGCGGATCTTGGATTCCAGCCAGTGCCGGAATCAGACTTGTTTGATCTGTTTCTCTTGAGCCCGTGCTCCAGCTACGCCGCAAGGGTCAAATTTATTTTGGCGTCTTGTCGTGAAACTGCTCGTCGGCCCTGATGACAGGGCCATGGTGTTGCAGTTCGCCGCGCAATGCAACCCTTTTCTGTCGGCGAGCTGCCTTCGGGTGCGAGGCTTTGGCGCGCCCGAGTCGACCGCCGGCGATGGTCACACGCGACCTGCTCCTGCTCCCTCTCACTCGGGTGGCGACGACACGACGCCGACGGTAATACTCGACGGCAACTTCGCGGACCGGTAGACCCTCTGCGTGGCCTTCTGAAAGTCGGAAGGGCGCGCCTCGTCAATCTTCAGGAATTTCTGGGGATTGCGGTCGGTGAGTGGAAACCAAGAGCTTTGGACCTGCACCATGATGCGGTGGCCGCGACGGAAGCTGTGAAAAACATCGGGAAGCTGGAACTCCACCTTGTCGGGCTTGCCGGGCTCGAACGGCACCGGGTTCTCGAAACTCCGGCGGAACTTGCCGCGAAAGGGCTCACCGCGCACCAATTGCTGGTACCCGCCCATGCGCACCTCGATCTTCTCGGGGTTTAGCTGCTCCCGCCGGCTCGGGTCAGGGTCCGGATAATTCCCGGGGTAAACATCAATCAGCTTGACGTCCCAGTCGGAGTCTGTCCCGGTGGTCGAGACATAGAGCGTGGCGGTGAGCGGCCCGGCAACGGTCAAATCCTCTTCCAACGGCTCCGTCTGATAGACCAGAACGTCGGTGCGCGAAGAAACGAAGCGCTGATCCCCGGTCATATATTCGTAGGTCATCGCCGTGCTGGTCCAGGAGATGTGCGGGACCGGCTTATTGGGATCGCTTACGTATTCGTCAAATGCTTCGCCGGAGGCGGTGGGACGCTGGGCCGTCAGTTGTCCGTCACTCTGGAAGAAGAACATTTTCTTTTCAAGGTTTTTGGGAGGCCAAGCGTTCAGCTTGTGCCACTCGTCGCGCCCGGTCTGGAAAACGTAGGCTCCAGGGAGCTTTCCCTCGTCCTTGTCCTTCAGGAAATGCTGAAAGAACGGGAATTCGATGTGCTCGCGGAAGAACTCGCCGGTTTTTTGATTGAAGCTCACATTGCCCAGGTGGTCGGCCGGGCCGCCGTTCCACTGCCCGTGCGACCAGGGACCTTCGACCAGGATGTTTGCATTGCCGGGATTCTGCTTTCCAATCGCCGCGTAGGTGTGGAGCGGCCCATAAACGTCTTCGGCATCGAACCAGCCGCCCACCGTCATCACGGCGGCCTTCAGGTCTTTCAGGTAGGGGAGCGGGTCGCGGGATTTCCAGAAGTCCGTGTAGGTGTCATGGGAAATGAGGTCCTGCCACCATTCGATTTGCCCCTTGAAGAACCTCGTGTCGGCGTTGCCCAGGGGGCCCATCCGCAGGAAGAAGTCGTAGCCGTCCGGCGTGCCGAAATCGAAACGCGGGCCCTGCACTTCATTTTCCCCCGGCTGCGGGCGCCCGAAACCGGAGAAAAAGCCAAAAGCATGAGCCAGAAAGATGGCCCCGTTGTGCCGGAAATCGTCGCCGATGAACCATTCGGTGACCGGCGCCTGGGGGGAGACTGCCTTCAGCGCCGGATGCTTGCTCAAGGCCGTCATGGTGGCGTAGAAACCGGGATAGGAAGTTCCGGACGTGCCCACCCGACCGTTGTGATTGGGAACCGTTTTGAGCAGGAACTCGATCGTGTCGTAGGCATCGCTCGCTTCGTCCACCTGATTCCCGGTCTTGCTGGGAATGAACGGGCGGACATGCACGAACTTGCCTTCCGACTTGCCCTTCCCGCGCACGTCGCAATAGGCGAAGATGTAGCCGTCATGCGCGAAGAATTGCGAGGGGCCCAGCGTCCGGCGATAATTGTCCACGCCGTACGGGGCCACCGTGTAAGGAGTACGCATCATCCAGATGGGGTACTGCTTCGAGCTGTCCTTGGGGACGTACACCGCCACGAAGAGCTTGACCCCGTCGCGCATCGGCGCCATGTACTCGTACTTGGTGTAATTCGCCTTGATGTAGTCCCGGAGCTCCTCGGCCTTGCGGCGCTCCTCGTCATGCTGCCGGCACTCCTGGGCAGCCACGGCGGTAACTAATACAAGGATGATCGTCGGAACTAATAGGCTCAGCCGCCTGCGCATGTTCATGGTCTCCCTTGATTCAAGGATGGCCCGGAAATAACGGGCGAAATCGCTGCGGGCGCCGTCAGCATATGTCGGGATGGAGACCAAGTCAACGCCGCTGGGCGGGAGGGCCAAGAGGGAACGCGGCTAGTGCCGGTCCAACCTAATTCGCCTATGTACTACACCTACGTTATGCGCCCTGAGATCAAGGATCTGGGTTGACCTCACGGACCGGGATTCGCCCAGATAAGTTGGAATGGCACTAGCGGGTGGCTAGACGGCGGGCTTCCTGCCAGGTATAGACGACGCGGTGAATGACGGTGAGGGTGGAGAGCACCGCGATGACCCAGAGCACCGGCGCCATACGATCGAAGAAGGCCCCGATCAGGATCAGAACCATGCGCTCGGGACGCTCGAGGAAGCCGACCTTGCAGGTGGGAATCAAATTCTCGGCGCGGGCGCGCGTGTAACTGACCATCACCGAGCCAATCATCACGATCGCCACCAGGGTGACGTACCAGAACCGGTTGATGCGGCCATAGAAAACCAGCAGGCCGATCATCAGGCAGAGGTCAGAGTAGCGGTCGAGGACGGAATCGAAAAACCCGCCGAAAGGCGTGACGCGATTCGAGAGGCGGGCCACGCGGCCGTCGAGCATATCGAAGAGTCCGGCCAGGAAGACCATCCCGCCCGCCCAGCGGAAGTAGCCGTAGGCAAACAGGTACGCCGCCAGGAAGTTGAGCAAGAATCCGATGACGGTCAGGGCGTTGGGATTGATGTGGCTGGCGGCGAAGGCGCGTACAATCGCTGTGAGCAGCAGGTTGCAGGCGTCGCCGATTTTACGGGTGAGCATAGGATTCGGCTCGCGGCGGAGAAGATTCGCAAGGCAAAAGGTGGCTTTCCGCTACGCCTCGTCGTGGAGCGTTTGCAAGGATCGAACTTCAAACTCCCGCGTACCATTCGGGGTGGCCACCTTGCAGGTGTCGCCGACCTGCTTGCCCATCAGGCTGCGGCCGATGGGCGAGGTGGTGGAAATCAGCCCCTTGGTGACATCGGTTTCCTCGCTGGTTACGAGCTTGTATTCGACCTCGGCGTCGCGGTCCACGTCATAGAGCACCACGCGCGAGCCGAAGGCAATACGGTCCTTAGGGATATTGTTCAGATTGACCAGCGATAAATTGGCCAAGCGCTTCTTGAGCTGAACCAAGCGAGCGCCCACAATGTCCTGGCGCTGCTTGGCCATGTGGAACTCGGCGTTCTCGCTCAGGTCGCCCAGGGCACGCGCCCGCTTCAGTTCCTTGGGAAGCTCGTTGTTGAGTTCGTACTCGAGGGCTTGAATCTCCTCCTCAAGCTTCTTAATAATGTGCGCGGGCATAGGCGAAAGTCCTGCAGTTCCCAGGTGAGCTGATTATAGGGGAAAGGTGAACGCGACGCAACCACACGCCGCCCGGCCCTCGCGGCCTCGGCAAATCCTCTCCCTGCAAAGGGTTAGCAAGATAGCTGATGGCGCTGGCGCGCGGAGTTGATTGACTTCGGATGCCTCGTATGCTAGCGTACCGGAATTGTCCAGAAAAGTGAGTGTGGAGCCTGTGAATGGCTTTTAACAAAGCCAGAGCCTTGCAGGAGGCTGATAAACTCGCGAGCCAGCGCAAGCTCGCTGACGCCATCAAGCACTACCTCCTTATTTTGGAGAAGGACCCCTCCGAGATCAGCATCCTCAACACGGTGGGCGACTTGTATGTTCGCGATAACAAGCAGGGCGAAGCCTTGAAGTACTTCAGCCGCCTGGCCGAGGCATACACCAAAGACGGATTTACGCTGAAGGCCATCGCGATCTACAAGAAAATCACCAAGCTCGACCCCGGAACGATCGACCCGATTCTGAAACTCGGGGAACTCTACACCCTCCAGGGGCTCAACCGCGAAGCGCGCGAGCAGTACTCCCAGGCCGTGGAGTACTTCAAAAAGAAGAACCTGCCCGACCGCGCCCTCGAAACCTACCGAAAGATTGTCTCGCTCGACCCGGAGAACCGGACGTTCCGGGCGCGGCTGGCGGAGCTGGCCGAGCAGTTGGGCCGGAAGGACGAAGCCGCCAAGGCCTATCTTGAGCTGGCAGAGACCGCACTGCGCGCCGGGGACGCTCCCGCAAGCGAAGCCGCGCTCAAGAAATCGCTTCAGCTCTCACCGCAGAATGCTCAGGCCAAGTTGCTTCAGGCCCGCCTGGCCGCCAGCAAGAAAGACTACGCCCGGGTCGAGCAAATCCTCGCGTCCGACGCGACGCTCAGGAGCAGCGAGGCGGGGCGGCATCTCCTTCTGGATGCGTACGTGGCGACCCAGCGGCTGGACGCGGCCAGAAGACTAGTCGTTGAGGCTTTCCAATCCAACCCCAAGGACTTCTCGCCGCTGGTGACCTACTCCCGACTCTGCCTGGAAGGCGGCGACGTAGATTCTGCCATCGCGGCGCTCAAGGAAGTCTCGGGACCGATCACCGACAGGACGCAGGCTGCTCCCATGATGGACGTGCTGCGGCATATCTGGTCTGCCCACCCGAACCATCTGGCCACCCTGGAACTCATCCTGGCCGTGGCGGAGCAGACTCACGACGAAGCGGCTTTGCCCGAGGTGCTGGGAGCGTTGGGCCATGCCTACGCGGAAGGCGGTGACCTGGAGAAAGCCGAGACGGTCTACCAGCGGCTGGTGAAAGGCGAGCCCACGAATGAAGAGTACAGCGCGCTTCTGAAGGGCGTGCAACGCAGGATGGGCAAGGGGGAAGAGATCCCGGCAAGCTCGGTGCTGGAAGGTCTGGAGCTGGCAGTACCCGTGGCCGAGGCTCCCCCGGCTGTGGATGAAAGCCAGGTCGCGACGGTCAAGGAGGCGCTTGAGAATAGTGACCTCTTTTCGCGCTACGGCCTGATCGACAAAGCCCTGGCGGAGCTCGAGAAGGTGCTGGCAAGTTACCCGGAGCAGGTAGATATTCATCGCCGCATCTTTGAAATCTGCCAGAGAACCCAGCCGGATCGCGCCCGCCTAGCGGCGGAGACGCTGGCGCAGATCTACTCGAAGCAAGGCGACCTGAAAAATGCCGGGACTTACGAGAGCTTGGCCCAAGGAAAACCCGGGGCGGCGGAAGTTGTCCCCTCTCCTCTTGAGCCAACTGCTCCTCGACCCGCTGAGCCAGCACCGGTTGAAATCGATATTTCCGAAGTTTTTGCGACGCCGCTTGAGGAAGCCCCGGCGACGGAAGCCGCACCCCAGGAAGTTCCTGCCCCGATGCCGCCCCCTCCGGAAGCCCCCGCCGTGGCTCCCGCAGCGGAGGAAATTGACCTTTCAAGTGACTTCGGCGCTCTGGCGGAGGAACCTCCTGTGGTCGAGGCGGTGCCAGAGACAGTTTCCGGCCTCAACGTGGATGAAGCACGAGTCGAAGTGGAATTCTATCTCTCCCAGGGATTCCTCGATGAAGCGCGTCGTACCGTCGAAGGACTGGAGGGGAAATTCCCAGGCGATCCGCAGGTTGCCAGCCTCCGCAAGCTGCTGGAAGAAGGAGCCACAGCTCCCGCCCCGGTCGCCGAAGCCGAGGCCCCGCCTGCAAAGGTCGAGTTTCCCGCCGAGGCCGTGCCTGCCGCGCCGGAAGCGCCGTTCCAACCCGCAGAAATTGCACCCCTTTCGGCTGTGCCGGAAGCCTGGACGGCTGCCCCGCCACCGGAGCTGCCGCCCCTGCCGCCAGAGCCCAAGCCTTCGCCGCCTCCGCCCGCCGTCGAACCTCCACCCGCCGCTGGTGGAGATCTGCTTGGAGATCTCGCCGGGGATCTCGCTGCGGGTTTGGCCGGTTTGGGCGATATGGGGCCGCCATCGGCCGCCCCCACGGAAACCCTGCCTTCTGCTTCGGCAGGCGGCGCCGAGGCTTCACCGCTCAGCGGCTGGCTCGATGAACTGGGCGAAGTGGGCCCTGCAGTGGCGGCCCAGGATGATCCGGAAACCCATTACAACCTGGGAGTAGCTTTCCGCGAGATGGGCTTGCTGGATGAAGCCATCGGCGAATTTCAGAAAGTCGTGAAGGGTGCGCAGAAAGGGAGTTGTCCACCCAATTTCCTGCAGGCGTGCAGCCTGCTCGCGGTCAGCTTCATGGACAAAGCGATGCCCCAAATCGCTGTCCGGTGGTACATGCGCGCGCTGGAGACCCCCGATCTCGACGAGGAATCGACCCTCGCTCTGGAATACGATCTGGGCGTCGCTTACGAACAGTCCGGAGACGCGCACAACGCCCTGGCGAGGTTCTCTGAAGTCTACAGCCAGAATATCGATTACCGCGACGTTGCCGAAAAGATTCGCACCCTCCAACAAAAGGCACGCTAGTGCCGTTCCTGCTTTTCGAGGCGACGCATCACGCCAGGCTGCCCGCACCGGCAGTTCGACGCGGCTCGGGGTGAGCAGGCAGAGAGAGTTGGGACTGCACTAGACGTCTGGCCCGGGCGGCGGTCATTCCGCCTCACTTGTAGCCGATTTCCCGAACTCGAACATGAGCCGAGCTTGGACCATCCTGTACATCCTCTTCTGCTTCGAACTCGGAGTCTGTCTGCTGATTCTGCCTTGGGTCTCGCTCTGGACTCACAACTACTTCGTCGCCGAGTTCCCCTGGTTCTCTTCCCTGGCGCTCAATCACTTTACGCGCGGGGCCATCTCGGGACTCGGTCTAGCTGATATCTGGCTGGCATTCTACGAACTCTGGCGGCTCACGCGGCAATTCGGCGCAGTCCGACCGCGTGCCGAGCGGTAGTGCGGACTTTATGGGTTTCCAGCTCTGCTACATTACCGACCGGAGGGCTCTGGAAGCGGGGGCGCTGATACCCCGCATCGAAGCTGCGGTGCGCGCCGGCGTCGATCTCGTCCAGATTCGCGAGAAAGACCTCCCCACCCGCGAGTTGATCAACATCGTCCGGCCCGCCGTCGAGGCGGCGCGCGGCAGCTCAACGCGCCTCGTCGTCAACGACCGGCTGGACGTGGCGCTGGGGCTCGGCGCGGCGGGAGTCCATTTGGGAAATCATTCCCTCCCCGCGCCGATCGTGCGGGAAATCGTTCCGCCTGCCTTCCTCGTGGGCGTCTCCTGCCACTCGCTCGATGAAGCTCTGGCCGCCGCAGCCGCGCGGGCCGACTACATTCTCCTCGGACCCATCTTCGAAACGCCTTCCAAGCTTGCGTACGGCCCTCCGCTCGGCCTGGCCAAGCTCCGTGAAGTTGCCGCGAAGGTAAGCGTTCCCATCCTGGCGCTGGGTGGCATCACGGTCGATCGGACCCCTGCATGTCTCGACGCTGGCGCTGCGGGCATCGCAGGCATCTCGATCTTTCAGACCTGCGCCTCGCTCGCGCGCCGCGTGGCCGAGCTTCGGGCCGCAATGCTCCCCGAGAGTCAATAGCCGCCTCCATCGCAGGTGTCTCAGGGTTTTTCCTATTCCCCTTGACAATCTACAGGAGCGGACTTATTGTTCCTGTCGAATATCTAGGGGAGAGCCATGATGGGTGAATCCACCGACCTTTTGCAGGGCACGCTCGATCTGCTGATTCTAAAGTCCCTTATGCTTGAGCCGATGCACGGCTGGGGCATCGCGCAGCGCATCCAGCAAGTCTCGCGCGACGTCCTGCAGGTGCAGCAAGGCTCGCTCTACCCCGCGCTCCATCGTCTCGAGCAGCAGAGTTGGATCAGCGCCGAGTGGGGCATTTCGGAACACAATCGCCGCGCCAAGTACTACCGGCTGACGGCGGCGGGCCGCCAGCAACTCGAGCGCGAGACTTCCGACTGGCTACGCCTTTCGGCGGCCGTAGCGCAGATCCTCGAAACGGCGTGATGAGAGCAGTGGACAGTGAACAGTGACAAAGAGCAGCGACGAGTGACAAGAGACGGCTGATGAGAAACGAAGAGCAAGTGACGTGGGACGAGGATCGAAGAACAAGTGACGAGAGAAGTTCATCCCGGCCCTCTCCCTCTGGGAGAGGGTGTCCGTCCGCCGACGGACGGGTGAGGGCGGTCATAGACCGGCGCTCCAGCCCGCCCTGCGCGACTCAACTTTACCTTGCTGGCAATCCTTCTATTCCGTAATATGGCGTGAGCGCTCGCTATGTCCTTGAAAAAGTACCTGGCTGAAACCGGCTCGGGCACGCTCAGTGAAATCGGCTTTTATACTCCCCTAGCCACGCACGTTTTTGGCGCCCTGCTGGGCTATCCTCATGCCGCCCGAATCATCAACAAGTCTGGAAAGCACGGTATCCCTGACGTCCGCCTTTGCTCACAAGAAGATGGGTCCGAATGGGCCGTCGTCGAAGCGAAGATTGACGACCAGGAGATTCGGGACAATGCCAAGAGAGCCAACGTATGGCACGATCAAATCCTAGAGCACGGGTATATCGGCCCCGAGACGTTCTACGTGGTTCTCTGCGCGCCACGCACGTTCTACGTCTGCGACCTCGATAGTAATATCCTCGAAGGTCTGCATATTGAATCGGATCACCTTACTGACCTGAGGACTGGGGACCAATTCCCACTCACCGACAAGAATTTCCGCGAGCAGATGGCCTCCATCAGCTACGCCGCCTCGCTGGAACGTCGGCAGTTCGAAGCATTTCGGGAAGGCAAGCTCAAAAGCGGCCACATCCCGCTGACGGCTGAAACGCTGTCGCAGCTTCGCGTGGTCTTCGAGTACGCCATCAGGGAACTCAAGCAATACTGCCGCGTCCAGTTTCGCCAGTTTCTGGCGGAATACGCGGAATGGAAGGCCAAGATCGCAGAGATTGACCAGAAGCTGGAGGACATCGGCTCAGGGGCGATCAAGCGCAGGGAGAAGCTGGAGTACCGTCGCAAGACCATTCGCGCCGAGCACCGGGTGGCATTTCAGTTGTTTGAGGACGACTACGGTCGCTTCAAGCACGACCAGACTTACGCAGGGACGCAGAAGGACGAGCATTTTGAAGACATCTTCTGTACTAACACAGCCTATGTTGCACTGAGCCGCCTCTTCTTTGTTCGTATCTGTGAGGACGCTGGCCTTACCACCCGCAAAATCTCCAATTCCGGCATCCGGGTCTGGCGGAACTTCGTCGAAAACATCAAAGAACATTATCAGGACCTCCTCGACGTTGCCTTCAAGGATGTCAAGCACATATACCTAAGCCTATTCGAGCCCACGGTCTTTGATTGGTTCGGAAAAGGAGACGGAAAACTCCACGACATCCTGGAGCGCATCCTTTTCAGACTGAACGCTTTCGGTTTTCGCAAAATCAATCGCGATCTGCTGGGGACCATCTATCAATCGTTCCGACCCCGGGTCGAGCGGCGAAGGCTAGGGGAGTATTACACCCCGGATGAAGTCGTAGATTTCATCCTTGCCCAGACAGGCATCTCCTCGGACCCGGAGATCATGCAGAAGCGCATTCTCGACCCTGCCTGCGGTTCGTTTACGTTCGGCGTGCGCGCCATCCAGCCGCTGCTCCGTGCAGGGTCGCACCTTTCGCCGCAGAACAGAATTGACCTTGTCCGGTCCTGTTTGCGAGGCCAAGATATCAACCCATTCTCAGTCTTTCTCTCTCACCTGAGCATCCTGTTCGCACTCCTCGACATCTATCTTGAGGCCAAACGCCAGGACCCCGAGTTCGAAATTCAGCCCTTTAGCGTGGAGAACAGAAACTCGCTCACCTATGGAGTTCCCGCTCCCGACGAGGAAGCCCCAGGTGACGAGCCGAAGGACTGGGCGGAGGAAATCGAGGAAGTTGATTATGTAGTCGGGAATCCTCCCTTTGTCCGAAACGAGCGAATTCCAACCGACGACCGGGCGGTGTTGGACAAGTTGTACGCCAGCTTGCAGGCGGGGAACACGGACCTTGCCAGCTACTTTCTCTTTGCCGCCTTCAACTACTGGATGCGGCAAGGGGGCGCGCTCGGTATGGTAGCTCCCCTCAGTGTCGCCAACGCCCGCATGGCTAGGGAGCTGCGAGGCCGCCTGAACAAATTCCAAATCACAGCGGTCGTCTCCTTGGAGTGGTTAAGGCTGCGCAAGGAAATCTTCAAGGGCGTGGATATTGTGCCCATGTTGGTTTTCGCCCGGAAGGCCGACGCAGCCGCCTCGCACCAGATTCGGGTTATTACCGGCCTTGAGAAGCGCCGCGACCTGCACCAATTCATCACTGACCCCGCCTATGCGGCCGAGCATTCTTCCGACATTGAGTTTCAGAAGTGGTACTCCCTGAGCCCCACCGGCGACTGGCCGGTTGAAATTACCGCAACCGACGTTCCGATCCTGGAGAAGCTGAAGAGCGCGGACAAGCTGTCTTCCGCCGGTCATGCTTCCTATGGGATTAAGTTGGGAGCGAATGCTCACGCCACCAGCTCTTATGACGAGTCAAAAATCGGCGAGGAAGCGCTGCCGTTCATCAAGGGCCAAAACATTTGCTCCTTCTATTGTGATTCTGAAACGCAGGAACTGCTGCATCTGGACAAACTGAGCAGCGCAAGTGACGCCAGCCTGTGGGCAAATTTGGATTTCTACCGCAAGAACAAGGGCAAGTACGACGACGACGGCCTGGGCCGGAAGGACCTCAAGCACGATGGCCTGGCGGGGATGAATGGCCCCACGGACGTGCGCTGTTGTGC
>Ga0315282_10004502_pt1 | contig 24260 bp, 15 predicted proteins | sample YL17G07_20_MG_FD_203693 | JGI IMG/M metagenome (GOLD analysis project Ga0315282, IMG submission 203693) | Sediment microbial communities from Yellowstone Lake, YNP, Wyoming, USA - YL17G07_20 | ecosystem: Environmental > Aquatic > Freshwater > Lake > Sediment | place: USA: Wyoming | collected... | reverse complement strand
CATCTATTCGCCAGTAATAAGTTGTACTTTGATTCATTGTGCCGGTGTCATAAGTAGTTGCTGTCTGAGCCGATGAGACAAGAGGCAGGCTGCTGCTGTTGGTGCCGAAGTAGACATCGTGCGAAGTTGCGCCTGAACCAGCGGTCCAGCTCAAATCTGTGGTTAAGCCAACATTTATTGCACCATTGGATGGACTCGGATTGGTGGCTTTGCCGGGAGTAGTAGCAGCCGATTTGAGCGCAATGCTCATCATACCCTTGACCGCTGCATTTGCGAGTGTAACAGCCGTGTCGCCATAAGCCCCGGCATCTAATTTCGCGCCTGCGGCCATCCCGAGGCCGCCGCCGTTTCCTGAGTTTGTTGTATTGTCGGTTAGTTCGGTTACATTTGTCAGGTTGCTGTTTGCCCATGCCGAGAAGTTTGCCGTGCCAACTGCGTCCGGCAGGTCCGTGGCAATCATTGCCACGACAAGGGCATCGCCAACCGTTGTAGTCGTGCCTGGAATGGCGCCGCTGGTGTCTGACGTAGCTTCAATGCCGCCCGCCGTAACATCCCAGGGATTACCGGAGGCAATAACATTACGAAAGGCGGTAATTATGCCAACCTGATGGTTACCTGAGTCAGAAGTAGTTGGAGCGCCTTGAGTGCCATTATACCGCGACCAGAAGACCGTAAGTCTGGTAGCGCCTGTGCTACCGGCAGTTCCGGTTCCCTGCGGCGAATTAGTAACCTCGGTCCATGTCCCGCCGCTCGGAGTAGGAATCGTGATGGCTTCATTAGCAGTCTCAATAGCCAGCAGCAAAATATCCCCTGTAGCGATGCCCGCAGGAAGTGCCGGTGTGATTGCTCCTGTGCCGTTTGCGACGGTCCCTGCCGCAACGAACGTAGGTACCATATGTACTGTAGTGAAGTTCCAGACCGTTCCGGTTGTTTTGCCGCCCGGACCATTTTCATCGATACGCCAGTAGTAGGTCGTATTAAAGTTCATTGTGCCGGGGTCATAGGTAGTTGCTGTCTGGGCCGATGAAACCAAAGGCAGGCTGCTGCTGTTGGTGCCGAAGTAGACATCGTGCGAAGTTGTGCTGGAGCCGGCAGTCCAGCTAAGGTCAGCGGTTTCACTCACGCCTGTTGCGCCACTTGAGGGATTCGGGCTGGAGGCCTGACCCGGCAAAGAAGCCGTAGTGAAGCTCCAGGCGTCGCCGGTAGTGGTTCCGTTGGCATTCTTTTCATCTATACGCCAATAATAAACAGTATTATTGCTCATCGTGCCGGTGTCATAGGTAGTCGCTGTCTGGGCTGATGAGACAAGAGGCAGACTGCTGCTGTTGGTGCCGAAGTAGACATCGTGAGATGTTGCGCCAGAGCCGGCAGTCCAGCTTAGGTCATTGGTTATACTTACGTTCGTTGCTGAATTAGCCGGATTAGGGTTGGTGGCCTTGCCGGGCGGCGATGGAGCCCCTGAAACCTTGACTACAAAGCCAATGAGCGACTGGGTACCTGAGGCTTGGGTCAAGGACGGTGTTTCATTGACACCTGCTGCGTCCTTGTGCCCGTCCATACCATCATAGCCAGTCACTGAAAGGTCAACGTCTTTGGTCCAGCCAGTTGAGCCAACCGGAAGCAGGTATGTGCCCACGACACTACTGGCAGCATTTTCAATTACCATATCTCCGTTGCTTGTGGCAATCGGAGTCGTTGCTACTGAGTAAACGCTTGTTAAGCCGTTACTGGCAGTAGCCCCAACAAGAGTTGTTTGATCAACATTCTGGAAGAATACACTGGTGTATGTTACCGTGGCAGGTGCATTGGTCCAGGTTGGAGTGAAAGTGGTGTCGGTTGCAGCAGTGATGCCGGCGTCGTTGAGGATAAATGCCGCAACATATACGTATGAACCTATGACTTTATCTGTGATTTTTGTCATTGCCTGGCCGCCGTAGGTCACGCCAGTCAGATTTGGCGAAGCACTACCCTCTGCGTGTGCAACAAAGACTAATGCACGATTAGTACCTGCTTCCTTTGCATGAGTTGTGCCTGTTACCCATGAACCTAAGATTTGAACGTAGTTACTGGTTGCCGCAGTATAATTCTGACCTGTTTGATTAGATGATAAATTGCTGTAAGTTCTGTTGGCCGGTGTAAACGTATATCCGACCTTTGCAGGTGTTACTGTGCCATAGAAACCGGCAGGGACCTGAGTAGTATAAAAACCGCTCGCATCGGTAGTAGGAGAACTGTTCGAGTCAGTAAGGTTGTTGCCGGGCAGTCCTCTCATCACTACGCCTGCGAGGGGCGAACCGCCTGATGTTATCGTTCCGGAAATAGTATAATTTGTCGTGCCAATCAGGCCGTAGTTTACGGCAAACTGTGGTATGTCCGTGGCCCAGGCATAATCCGAAGTATCGGCATAAGTAAGACCCTGGCGTACACCACCATCGTGATCGTTGTCGGAAGCTAAGATTTTATCGATGACATTATTGTACTTGGTGAATGAATCAGCGCCTCGGTACTGGCTGATAGCGTAATGACCCCAGGCATACCATCCATCCATGCCGTATTCATAGTTGTTGGTCACACCGTTCATTGCATTAAGAGGCATATATGTATTCGCAGTTTCTGCCCAGGCGGCTCCACCCGAATTTTCCTGAAAATATGAGTTCAGGACACCCCAAACAGCAATGCCGCCTGAAACCGCCCAGGATTCTGCGGCAAACCTTGTGGTGTTAGCTTCCAGCCAAGTCCGCACATTGTTTCCAAGAGTGGCGGACCGTGTGCGGTATGAGGAACTGTTGACATCTACTCCGTATATATGTAAAGCACCAGCAGCAATTCCGGTGCACAAAACGTCAGTAGTGGCAGTAGTGCTTGGTGTATAGTTAACCAGGGCGTCTGCGCACGATGTGCCATAGGATGTATGGTCAACGTATCCCGCTTTGCCCAAGTAAACATGCCTGTATTTCATCTCTGCGAGCAGGCCCCAGCCGGTATTGTATGTGCTGTAATAAGGCAGCGGATTTCCGAGTGCGCCGCCTTCGAGCCAGGCTGGGTTAGCAATGCAGTAGGTCCAGGCATTATTTATTCTTGTTTGATAGGTGGTATAGTCTCCGGTTAATTCAGCATAGCGAGACCATATCCATATTGCTTCTTGTGTGTTGTCTGTTTCTATAACGGTAGTGTAGTCTTCACCTTCCTGGACTCCGCCGCCGCTTTGCTGCTGAGTGGTAAGCCATTGGGCTTCCTGCAGAAACTTGGTACGATAGTCGTAGGCTTGTGTTGTCCCTGCGAACACCAGCAGGGCGCATAATACAAATAGAACGGTTCTTACTCTTGTGATTTTTGATGACGGGTTCATCACTCTTACCCTCCGAAAAATTGTTTTAAAAAATTTCCTCTATTCGCCGGCTGCGCACCGTGCGCAGACCTTAACTAACATCCGTGTTTGAAAATTATGGGGAGAGGATAGATATAGAAACCGACTGCCCTCTCTCCTCCTCCGTGAACGCAAAGCAAATGTCCCTTGGCTACAAGCCTTCGGTTTATTTGCCTCAATCCTAACTAAATTTTGAAGAACTTTAGAAATGGGCATCCCGTGTTTCAGGTTCTTTTACAAAACTGAAACGCGACTTTTTCCCTGTAGGCGAGACAGTGGAGGGAAAACCCCCACGGCTTTCTCACCTCTCCTCCTTGTATAAAGTAAAATCATTCTACCACATCAGTTATGTAAAAGTCAAGAAAACTTTGGGTTTATATGAATTTTTATAGGCGATTAACTGATTTTTTAGGGTATCGCCAGCAAATTTTGCCCAAACCACCAGATTGAGCGTTGAAAAGTGAAAATGGGCAAGAAAGTATGTTTACTAAAGGCTGAACTTTTAGAAAAATTTGCAAAAAAGCAACAAAAAGATTGACTTTTGTTATGTATTTTGTTAAAATATAGTGATGTTTGATGAATAAAAAACAAGATATTGCAATGTTAGAGGTGAAATGTAAGGATGAACAGACAGGTTTCACGGTGAGCGATTCGGATAACTAAAATTGATAATGGATGAGCGGTGACTGAATGGATTGCCAATTTGTTGTTGCTCGTTACAGATTGGCGGTTGCTCGTGCTGTGTGGAACGTAAGCCGCAGGCTGATGCGGAAAGAACCCGACTAATTGATAATAGTTTTAGGAAAGGGGCTGTCAATGAAAGGGATTCATGAAAACATTACAGCGGGGGCTTTGGAGGAGAGAAACAGGCATCGTGAGAGGATAGATTTGTTGAGGAGCAGGATTTATCTGCTTACGGGCAAGGACAGGCTAATGATGACGATGTACCTGGAGAACGGCAACAGTTTTCGACAAATGGCGAGGCTGGCGGGTGTCGGTGAGTCGAATATCACCAGAAGGATACACAAAATCACCCGGCGGCTGATAGACGGAGAATATATAGTCTGCCTGCGGAACCGCAATAAATTCACGAGCGGTGAGATGGCAACAGCGAGGGATTATTTTCTGCAGGGACTGTCAATAAGAAAGATAGCGGAGAAGCGGGATTTGACCTGCTACAGGATTCAAGAGACGCTTAAGAAAATCAGGAGCCTAATAAAGGATAACGGGTAACATACGACGGATGGTGTTTAGCGGACAGGAAAATTGTCGAATGTCGAATTGGTTTTGTGAAGAAGTAAGCATAATATGATGAAGTATAGTGTTTCAAAGAGTTTTGGGTGGGAGGCGGATTCGACAGGCTCACCACAGGGGACAATTACCGAGAGAGTTGCAGCGGTGATGCAGATGTTCGGTCTGACGGCGGAGCGGCTGAGGGAAAGAAAGTTCAATTGCGGCTGCGAGATTGAGATTGGGGACGGGGACATTGTTTATATCACTGGGCCATCGGGATGCGGGAAGAGCGTGCTGCTGCGGGAGTTAAAAAAAGCGGTGCCAGCCGAGGAAAGAGCGGATTTGGACGAGATAGAACTGCCGGGAAACAAGACGCTGATAGACTGCGTCGGGGGGGATTTCCTGGCGGGACTGCGGTTTTTGAGCATTGCGGGGCTGAATGATGTTTTTTGCGTTTTGAATCAGCCGGCCAACCTTAGTGACGGTCAGAAATATCGGTTTCGGCTGGCGATGGCTTTGGCGGCGGGGAAGAGGTTTATTTTTGCTGACGAGTTTTGCTCGAATTTGGACAGGATAAGCGCAGCGGTGATTTCGTTTAATATTCATAAGTTTGCGAAAAAAAGAGGAGTAACATTCGTGCTGGCGTCGGCGCACGAGGACATCCTGGCGGATTTGGAGCCGGATGTGGTGGTGGTGAAGGAGTTGTCGGGGGAAACGGAGGTGATTTACAAAAAGCGGATGGCGTGTAGCGGATAGCCGAAATTGTCGAGTGTCGATTGTCGATTTAAATCAACGACTAATTCAGACACGGATTCCGCCACACGAATGGCGGACAAGTGACACAGGATTAACACGGTTTTTAGGCAGGATAGACAGGATTTGGCGTGCGAAGGGGAAGATGAGAGATTAGAATAGGCTTTTGATTTTCTATTGACTATTTACTATTGGGGGAAACTATGTGCGATAAGTCGCACATTACGTGACTGCATTCGGAGTGACATAGGAATCGGTGGGGTAAAGACCCCACCCTACAAGTGTTATTCCAGCGAGTGTTAAACAAGTAGTGGGTGGTGTTTGAATAATGAATATCGAATAGCGAATATTGAATGATGAAGTAAAAAAGCCAATATGAAGGAGTGTAGTGTTGTTAAGAAGGTGCGGGTTGTTCTGGGTGAGGCGGAAGATTATAAGGGATTGGCGGGGTATCATTACCGGGACAGTAAATTAGGGCCATACGCTGCGATTTTCAGTATGAAGATGGGGACAGAGGCTATCGGTGTGATTGTATATAAGATGCCGACGCCGGGCGCGGAACTTCGGGGTGTTGCGTTGGGAGATATTTTCGACGGGCTTGACAGAAGAACCCGCCTGACTCTTATTAACAGAAATATCCGTTGTATCAGCAGGGTGATAATAGAGCCGAGGTTTCGCGGGCTGGGGCTTGCGAGCAGGCTGGTGCGAGAGACAATGCCGAAAATAGGGGTGCCTATTATCGAAGCGATGGCGGTGATGGGGACGGTGAACCCATTTTTCGAGAAGGCGGGGATGAAGGCTTACGTTGGAAAGAGGCCAGCGAGGTGCGTGCAGCTTATCGAGGCGCTGAGCGCGGTGGGGATAGAGGGAGATATGCTTATTGAGCCGAGGGAGGTGCAGGAGAGGATTGAGCGATTAAGGGGGGCTGATGCGGGGTTTATTGAGGGGCAAATCGGGCGGTTTCTGCAAAGTTACGGGAAGAGGCGGTATATGGCGGGAGGGCTGGAGAGGACGGCGTTTGTGCTGAGCAAGCTTGGGGACAGGCCGGTGTATTATGTGTGGAGGAATACAGAAGTAGCGTATAGCGTTTAGCGGATAGCGGATAGGGAATGGGTAAAGGATATGGGGAATTCGATTGTAACGATAGAGATAGAAAAGCTGGTTGGTCATCCGGATAATCCGAACAGGATGAGCGAGGGAAATTTCGGGAAATTAGTGCGGAACATAAAGAGAACGGGGCGATATGAGCCGATAGTAGTGCGGCCAGACCCGCAAAAAAGAGACTGCTACCAGATAATCAATGGACACCATCGGTGCAAAGCGCTGGCGAAACTCGATTATAAAGAGGCGGATTGCGTGGTGTGGGACGTTGATGATGAGGAGACGGACATTCTGATTTCGACACTTAACCGGCTTTGCGGGTCGGATGAGCTGAGCAGGAAACTGGCGATATTGAAGCGAATGAGCGAGAGGATGGGGACGGGGGAGCTTGCGAAGATACTGCCGCATACGAAAAAACAGATTCAAAATCTGGTCAACTTCAAACTGTCGGTGCAGGAGGCGAACGGCAAGCCGGCGGTTGCGAGCCGAAATCCGATGGTGTTTTTTTTGACGGATGAGCAGAAAAGTGTTGTGGAGGAGGCGTTGTCGGCGGCGGCGGATAATGAAAAGACGAGAGCGATGAGAAACGCGAATGCTTTGGCGCGTATAGCGAAAAGTTTTCTGGATAGTTTAAAAAGCTGATTTTAAGGGGGCAGCAAAGATGGCGGGAAAAAAGAAGTACATAAGAAAGAAACAGATGGCGGTGCTTGACGATTTGTTCAATGGGGAGTTTGACGAGCAGGCGGTTCTAGAAAAACACAAGGTGACGAGAAGCACATATAACAGGTGGCTGGTTGATGAATGCTTTGCGGAGGAATTTTCGCGGCGTGTGGCGGGTGCGTACCGGCAGAGCGAGGCGCTGATGGCGATATATTCTGCGGTGGCGGCGGCGAAGCTCGTACAGTTGACGGGGTCGGACAAGCCGGAGACGGCGAGGAGGGCGTGCCTGAATATTATTTCGCTGCCGAGGCAGGAGGCACAAAAGGTCAGCGTATCTGTGAGGGCGGAGAGCGGCGGCGAAAAGGAGGTCGAGCAACTGCCGCCTGAGATTGCCGGCAGGCTGCTGTCGATGCTGGCGGAGTGCAGAAAGAAGGCTGCTGCGGAGGACGGAGGGACAAAGGCGGGGTGAAAAAGGGAGACACCAGGCCCTTTATCTCTTCGGATTTGTCGGCCGGTCTCCCTTATACGGTAATGCTATGCAGTATTTCAGTGTCACCCTCTCGAAGCCCACGTCGCTTCCACTGCCTCGCATAGCTTCATATTCAATTGTCTCTATATAAAGTATAAACCGGTTTTTAGAAGAGGCAAAAAAAAACGGTGAATATTTTTAATTTTTTTTATCGGGTTTATCGGGGTGTCAATAATGGGGAAATCGTGTTCGGTGAGCTCAAGGCATAAGGAAAAAGAGGCCAAGGTTTATGAGGGGCTTCGGCGGCGTCGGCCTGGAAACAGAGAAGAGTTTAAAAATTATCTTCATATTTTTCCTGGTATAAGTGTTCCCGACAAAAGAATCTGCGAGGGTCATAACAGCCCGATGGACTACCTGTGGCACAGTTTCGGCTGCGATTTTGCTGCGGAAAGGGGCAGGAACGGCGATTGCGTGGTCTGGGCGAACCGGGGCGGAGGTAAGACGCAACTTGCTGCTATGGCGACACTTATGGATTGTGTCTTTAAGCCAAACTGCCAGGTGAGGATATTGGGCGGTTCAGGGGAACAGGCGGGCAGGATGTATGATTACCTGACGGGTTTTTTGCGTGGCGGTTTCGAGGAGTTTCTGTCGGGGCCGGTTCGCAAAGACAGGTGCAGATTTTTGAACGGCTCGTCCGTTGAGGTCCTGACGCAGTCGCATACGAGCGTTCGCGGGCAGCATATCCAGAAGCTTCGCTGCGATGAGGTTGAGCTTTTCGATGAGGATGTTTTCGGGGCGGCCAAGTTCACCACTCAAAGCACGGAAGATGTCACGGCGGCGATGGAGACAATCAGCACGATGCACAGGCCTTACGGGCTGATGCAAAGGATAGTGTCATCGGCAGAGCGGATTGGGACGCCGATTTTCAGGTGGTGCCTGTGGGAGGTAATTGAGAGATGCGCGGGCCGCAATTGCTCACAGTGTCCGCTGTGGGGGGATTGCGGGGGCAAAGCGAAGGACGCCGAGGGTTATATGAAGATAGACGACTGCATAACGGCGATGCGGCGGGCAAGCAGGGCAGGGTGGGAATCGGAGATGCTGTGCAGGAGGCCATCTCTGGAGAATGTGGTTTTTGATGAGTTTGACCCGGCTGTTCACGTTAAGGATGTTAATTATGATGCGAATCTGCCGATGTACCGGTCGCTGGATTTCGGGTTTGTGAATCCGTTTGTGTGTTTGTGGATGCAGATTGATAGTGACGGGGCGGTGCGAGTGATAGACGAATACGTTCGCAGCAGGGCGACGATAGATGTTCATGCGGAGCAGGTAAAAGCGAAAACGGCGGGGGGCGAGGAGAGGGTTGCGGCGACGTTCTGCGACCCTGCGGGCGGGGGTGCGAATGATGTTACAGGGACGAGCGCTGTGCGGGAGCTGCGGGCGATGGGGATAGCGGTGCGGTACCGGCACAGCGGAATTCTGGAGGGTATAGAGCTAATCCGGCGGGCCATAAGGGCGGGTGACGGGAAAAGCAGACTCGTGATTTCGCCAAGATGCGGACGGCTGATAGAGGCGATGCGTTGTTATCATTATCCTGATGGGGCTGGGCGGAACGGGGCGGAACTGCCGCTGAAGGATGGGGTTTATGACCATCCGATAGATGCACTGCGGTATTTTTTCGTCAATTATCAGCACAGCGGCAAAGTTACGAGCAGGCGGTATTAGGGATGTTCCTGGTGGGGATAATGAGAGCTAAGCGCGCAAAAAAACAGAGCTGGGACGCGGAGGAAGAGGAGAAAGCGAATATCCCAGCTCCGTAAAAGTGGTCAAAAATACGCAATTTTTCAGCAAAACACAACTGTCTTGTCCCGATATACGGCATCGGGACTGGCAATGCCGAAAACAATCAATCTATACAGTTCCGGCAAAGGAATGTTCACACCACGCAAGAAAAAACCTCAACTTATCCCCTTGCAGGAACGCCATTTCCAATAGATGCGGCAAAACCACACCATCTTGGCTTGTATTTCGCCGGTAATTCTACTATAATGGATAATCCGGTGACAAGTAAATTTTTGTAATTTTTTAAAAAATTTTTTAGTGGTTTAATTTATGGTGACGGACAATATTCTAAAACTTATAGGTAATACGCCGCTATTAGAGTTAAAAGGAGAAAGAATTTTCGCAAAAGCGGAATTTTTGAATCCTGGCGGCAGTATTAAGGACAGGGTAGCCCTGGCGATGCTGGAGGGAGCCCGCAGGGACGGGAAATTAAGGAGTGACTCTATTATTATGGAGCCCACCAGCGGGAATACGGGGATAGGGCTGGCATTGGTTGGGCGGCTGATGGGGTATAGGGTGCGAATAGTAATGCCGGAGGGTATGAGTGCCGAGAGGAAGAAGCTAATCAAGGCACTGGGGGCGGAACTGATACTTACGCCGGATAATGAGGGTATAGCCGGTGCGATTCGCAAGGTTGAGCAAATGGCGGCGGAAGATGAGCGGGTTTTTGTGCCGCAGCAGTTCGAGAACCCTGAAAATCCACGTGTGCATTATGAGCAGACGGCTGTGGAGCTATGGAAGCAAATGACAGGGGAAATTGACTGTTTTGTGGCTGGTGTGGGCAGCGGCGGGACGCTTCAGGGGGTGGGTAAGTTTCTAAAGGAACACAGACCGGGCGTGAAAATAGTGGCGGTTGAGCCGAAAAACGTTTCGGCTTTGCTGGGTCACGAGCCGGGTCTGCATCAGATTCAGGGGATAGGGGATGGGTTTATTCCTGCGGTGCTTGATATTTCATTGGTTGATGAGGTGGTAGAGGTAAGTGATGAGGATGCCATAGAGACCACGAGGCAATTGGGCAGGGATTTCGGGTTTCTTGTAGGTATCAGTTCGGGGGCGAATGTATGGGCAGCGAGGCAGTTGGTGAAAAAAGTCGGGGGCAATGTTACGACAGTGCTGCCGGACAGGGCTGAGAGGTATTTCAGCACAGCGTTATTGTAATCAACCCGAATCAAGGGGTGGTAAATCAGGATTGGGGGAATATTTTAAAAAAAAGTTGAAAGTTGAGGGAACAGAAGGCCGATTTTGCGCATCTTAAGAGAGGAATGGTACTATTTTCAGGAGGCAGAGACCGGAAGAAAGGTAAAAGGTAGGCTTTGGGATGGTAAAATAGGGAATTTGCTTGACAGATTGGATTTTTTAGGTTAAAAAGGCCGAAATAAAAGGAGAAGGCAGAAGCCAGAGGACAGAAAACAAGAGAGTGGTTTGTTGATTTTTAAGGATATTAAGATGAAAGCAAGGGTTACAAAGAGGGGTTTTACGATTATAGAGCTGCTGACGGTGATGAGTATTATTGTGATACTAATCGCACTGCTTGTGCCGTCGCTGAATTCGGTAAGGCGGTATTCGCGGGTTGTCAGGCAAAAAGGTCAGTTCCACGATTTAGGCACGGGGCTTGAGATGTTCAGCATTGATTTCGACGGTTATCCGGATTCAAAGACCAAGGACAACGCCGGCAGTCCCTATAATGTAGATTTAGATAACAATCCTTACTGTGGTGCGATGAGACTTTGCGAAGCTATGATAGGACAGGATGGGCTGGGGTATCATCCTGATTCGCGTCTGACGTTGCTCGGCAAGGACAAAGATGGTAAATTTCTTTATTCCCCAAAATGGCCTGCCGATAATCAAAGGGAAAGAAAACATACTTATATAGACACCGACAAATACAAGAGATGTCCAATAAACGAGTTATATAGTGCTTTAGGCGCATTGGCGACCGACCCGTGTGCGTCTGTTATCAGCGATGTTTTTACGACGGTAAAGGGCCAGGTCAGCGGCGGCAAATTCGGTATGCCGATATTGTATTATAAAGCGGATGTTACAAAGATGGAACATGCTGTCCCTCCTGCTGTTATAAACGTGGGGCAACTGCAAAAGGACATCTATGATGCAAGAGATAATTTTGACCTTTTGGCAATTAAGGCGGCCGGCGTAACAGATGACCATCCATTATATGCAGGTATACCCAGCGAAGGCAAAAGCGGGTGGGATATTTTTTATGAGAATACGTGGAACAAGAACGTGACGGCTTCCACAAGGCCTTATAACGAAAACACTTTCATACTGATTTCGGCGGGGTGGGACGGGCTGTACGGGACAAGAGATGATGTTTATAATTTTGCGGAATAGTCGTAATAGCGGATAGTTTTCGGGGCGCGTATTGTGTAGAACAGATAGCGTAGAGCGTATAGCGGATAGGGGAAGAAAAATCCGAAATTCTAAATCCGAAGTCCGAAACAAGCCGAATAGCCGAAATACAAAATTCAAAGCAAGATTTGCCGCAGTTAATCACGGCCTATAAGCGGGTTGGGATTCATATCAAATCGGTCGAATACGCCGCATAAAAATCACCTTTTTTCAGGATTAGTTTTTTTAGAAAAAAAGTTGTTGAAACGGGGGTTTTGGTGTAAACTGTTGGGTTAAGTAAAACGGGATGAATTTAAGATTTATGGGCAAATACGCCATAGGCGTATAAATTAGCAGAGGGTTGATTATGGAGATACAATTTAACAGGGCGGCACTGGCGGATGCGCTGGGGCTGCTGACGACGGTTGTGCCAAGCCGAACGCCAAAACCAATATTGAGGTGCGTGCGTATAACCGCTGACGAGAAAGAGGTTCGGATGTGCGCAACGGACCTCGAGGTCGGGATAAATTACCTGGCATCGGAGGTTCAGGTTGGAAAGACGGGCGATGTGGTAGTGCCTGCTGACCGGCTGGCGGCGGTAGTGCGGGAAAGCGTTGATGAGGTGCTGTCTTTGAAGGCGAAGGAGGGTGCCTGCGAGATAATCGGAGCGGACAGCCACTTTACGATTTACGGCCAGGAGGGAGAGCAGTTTCCGATTGTGCCGGGCTTCGACGGCAAGGCGGATATGGAAATCAGTCTTGAGAACCTTCAGGTCGGAATTGAGCAGTGTTTGTTTGCGACTGCGAAGGAAAGCACACGGTATGCGCTGAACGGGGTGCTGTGGGAGATAAAGGGCAAGAAGCTGTCGCTGGTGGCGACCGACGGCAGGAGATTGGTTCGGACGAAGATAAACCTTATTTCTGCGCCGGAGGAAGGTAAGGCGGCGTCGAAGATAATAGTGCCGGCCAAGACGATGGCGCTGATTTCGAGACTGGCGAGGAACGACAAGGACGTGGTTTCGGTGAAGTTTGTCGATAATCAGATAATACTGGGCTGCGCGAACGTGGTAATCAGCTCGAGTCTTGTGGAAGGGAATTTCCCGAAGTATGAGGACATAATACCGGCGGATTACGACAAGAAGCTGACGCTGTCGACGGAGGCGGCGCTGAGTGCGGTGAAACGGTCGTCGCTGCTGACGAGCGAGGAATCGAGAGGGATTAAGCTGACGATAAGCAAAGGAACGCTGGTCTTTTCGGGCAGGTCGCCGGAGACGGGCGATGCACGAGTGGAGATGATGGTTGAGTATAAAGGCGAGCCGATAGATATTGGATTTAATCCGCAGTTTCTGGTGGACGTTCTGCGAGTCCTCAAGACGCCTGATTTTCAACTTGAGCTTGGGCAAGCAGACAGGCCGGGCGTGATAAAAAGCGGAAAAGATTTTATATACGTGGTGATGCCGATAAATCTTGGGTGATTCGCAGCCAGTGCCGGTTTGTGAATCGCCGAGAGTGAATATAAATCATGGATGAGATTGGGCAGTTAGACAGGATAGTCAAACGGCGGAGAGAGTCGGAAGCAAAGGGGGCGGTGAGGCTGGGCGATGCTGTGAGTCAGCTTATGGAGGGGCAGATTTCGCCGGTGCATAAAAAGTTCGGGCCGGTAAGCGAGATGTGGAGTCAGTTGCTGCCGGACGAGCTTGTCAGGCACTGCAAGCCGGCGGGCGTCAGCGGCGGACAATTGAAGGTTATTGTGGATTCGCCTGCATATTTGTATGAGCTGCGGCTGTGCGGGGCGGAGCTTTTGAAGGAATTGCAGAGGCACTGCCCGGCGGCGAGGATAAAAGAGATTAAGCTGGTTATTGGTTGATGTATGAAAGAGCATAAATACGATGCGAGCAGCATAAAGATACTGGGGGGCATAGATGCGGTACGGAAACGGCCTGATATGTATATCGGCGACCGGGGCAGCGGCGGGTTGCATCACTTGGTGTATGAGGTTTTGGATAATTCGATTGATGAGGCGCTGGCGGGGTTCTGCACCAATATAAACGTCCGCATTTATGCCGACGGGAGCTGTTCGGTCGAGGACAACGGGCGGGGAATACCCGTTGAGAAGCATAAAGAGACGGGGACAAGCGCCCTGGAGGTTGTGCTGACGACGCTGCACGCGGGGGGCAAGTTCGATAATGAGAGTTACAAGGTTGCCGGCGGGCTGCACGGGGTTGGGGTGAGCGTGGTCAATGCGCTTAGCGAATGGCTCGAAGCGGACGTTTACCGGGACGGCAAACATTATCACTTCGAGTGCGCCAGGGGCGTGGCGAAGGGCAGGGTCAAGGAAATTGGGCCGACCGACAAGGTGGGGACAAAGGTTACGTTCAAGCCTGACGAGGACATATTCGGCGATGCAGAATTCGAGTATGACACGCTGCTGAAGCGGATACGCGAGCTGGCGTATCTTAACGCGGGTCTGCAGATTGCCTTCAGGGACGAGAGGGGCAATAAGAAAGAGGTGTTCAAGTTCAGCGACGGGCTGCGGGCGTTTATAAAGCACCTTAACGAAGGCAAGGAAATTCTCGGCGATGTGATTTACCTGTCAAAGGAGGATGGCGAGGCAAGATTAAGCTGCGAGATAGTGATGCAGTATAACGCCGGTTATAACGAGAACGTGCTGGTTTTCGCGAATGATATACGCAATATAGACGGGGGGACGCATCTTTCGGGTTTTCGGACGGCATTGACGCGGACGATGAATTATTATGCGAAGAACAATAACCTGCTCAGAGAGGGGCAGGTCACGACCGGCGAAGATTTGCGAGAAGGACTGACTGCCGTTGTGGCGGTGAAGCTTCCGAATCCGCAGTTCGAGGCGCAGACGAAGGTACGGCTGACCAATCCTGAGGTGGGCAGTTTTGTGGAGACGGTGGTTAATGAGCAGCTTGGGCATTATCTTGAGGAGCATCCGGCGGAGGCGAAGAGGATTTTGAACAAGGCGATACAGGCTGCTGCGGCGCGTGAGGCTGCGAGAAAGGCAAGGGAGCTGACGAGGCGCAAGGGCGCATTGGGCAGCGCCAATCTGCCGGGCAAGCTGTGGGACTGTGCGAGCAAGGAAAAGGCGTCGACGGAATTGTTCGTGGTTGAGGGCGATTCGGCAGGCGGTTCTGCCAAGGCCGGCAGGGACAGGAACATCCAGGCGATTTTGCCGCTGAAGGGAAAGATACTTAACGTTGAAAAGGCACGATTGGAGAAGATGCTGGCGCACGAGGAGATTCGGACAATCATAAGTGCGCTGGGGACGGGGATAGGGACGGACGAGTTTGATTTGGAGAAGTGCAGATACGGGAAGATAATACTGATGACCGATGCGGACATTGACGGCGCGCATATACGGACGCTGCTGCTGACATTTTTGTTCAGGCAGATGCCGGACCTGCTTTATAACAATATGGTATACATTGCGCAGCCGCCGCTGTATGAGGTCAATCTGAAGGGGAGAAAGCAATCCGAATACGTTCTGACCGAGGGTCAGATGCACAAGCTTATGATTGGACGGGGGCTGGAAGGGACGGAACTTGTCATCAGGGGCGACAAGAAAAACAAAAAGGAACAGAAAATATCGGACAAGCAGCTTTCCGACCTTGTGAAACTCCTTGCGGAGACGGAACGGATTATAGCTATGCTTGCCAAGCGAGGGATAAATTTTGTCGATTTTGTGCAGACGTATTACAACGGGAAGGGTTTGCCGATGTTTCGCATCAGGGCCGAGGACAAGGACGAGGTTTATTACGACAAGGACGAGTACGAGAAGCGGTTAGACAAGCTTAAAAAGGGCATCAAAGACGAGGCCGACAGCGAGGAAAGAATCATTGCAGAGGAGCTTCACGAGGTCGGCAGGGTCAATGAAATGGACAAGAAATTGCGGACTGATTTCGGGCTTGACCTGGGCAGTTTTCTTTTGAAGGCAGAAAAGGCGGTTTCGGGCGAGGCTCTGCCGACAAAGTTCCAGCTTATCAACGGCGAGGAAAAGTATGAGATTGCCTCACTTGGCGATATTTGCTTATCTGTAAGGCAAATCGGCGGCAAGGGCGTAGAAATAAAGCGGTTTAAGGGTCTGGGCGAGATGAACGCCGAGCAACTGTGGGAGACAACTATGAATCCTGCATCGCGGACGCTGCTGCGGGTGAAGCTCGATGATGCCGGCGAGGCGGACAGGCTGTTCAGCATATTGATGGGCGATGACGTCGAGGAGAGGCGGAATTTTATCCGCGACCATGCACTTGAGGTGCAGAACCTTGACATTTAAAAAATATGCTTCAAACGCATTAAAAAACTGAAATTTTGCTTGCAAAGGTTTTTGCGGCGCGGCAAAATGTGACCAATTCGATAATTTTTCAGAGGAGATGAAGCGCCGGCGGGCGTTTATCAAATGAAACAAAACGGGGTGCAAATTTTTAAGAATGGAGGCTTGAAAATGGCTGGCAGGACACAAATTAAAGGCCTGGTTTTTCTGATTTGCACATTGTTGATTTTCGGCGGCTGTGCGGGCAAAAAGACTAAAGAGGTTGCGAAGACGCCGACCGAGATGAAAAGAGAATCGCTGCTCAAGAAAATCGAGAATAATTTTGAGAACCCTGAAGCGCATTACGAGCTTGGGCAGTTATACCAGGCTGACGGGATGTGGTCGCAGGCGGAGTATTGCTATAATACAACCTTGAGTTTTGACCCTGTTAACAGAGATGCGCAGGCGTCGCTGGTGAAGGTCTTAAAGGACGGTGGAAATGCGGCCAAGTCGGAGGCCACCGCGGATGTCTTTACAAATCAGGTCGTTTCATCGGCAGAAGGGTCGCTACGGCTCGGTATGGCTTTTCAGAAGCAGGGGCTGGATGATTACGCATTAAAGTGCTACAATCAAGCGCTTCAATTAGTGCCGGATTCGGCGAGGATTAACAGGCAGATTGGCTATTATTATTTGAGCAAGGGTGATAAGGCCAGGGCGAAGGAATATTTGACCCGCAGTTTTCAGTCTAATGCCGAGCAGCCCGATGTAGCAGGGGAGCTTGGCAAGATGGGTGTGGCTGTAAGGATACCGAAAAAAGGCCAGGCAAGCCCGGAAAAGCTGGACAATATTGTGGAGAAGTCGGAAAAGAAGTAGGTGCGGCGGGCGCGACTCAAGTGTTGATTTTTATAGCCCTGCGGTGAAAGGATTTGCCGCGGGGTTTTTTATTGAGGCTTTGTGCGGTGCGAAATAATATAACCGCCAAAGGGATTTTTGAAATGCGGTATACAGTTTCTATTTTTTTGGTTTGCCTGTTATTTGTATGGGGATGCCATTTGCCGGGCGGCGGGGATAAGAGAAGTAAAAGAATGCCGGCGTTTGCGGGTGCTGAAGGGGCGGGTATATATGCTGCCGGCGGACGAGGCGGAAAGGTGATTGAGGTTACGAATCTCAACGATGCCGGGCCAGGCAGTTTTCGGGCGGCGGTCGAGGCGACCGGCCCGAGAATAATTGTTTTTCGGGTATCGGGTATTATAGAGATGCGGTCGGAGCTGAATGTTACCAATCCTCATATTACGATTGCGGGCCAGACGGCGCCGGGCGAAGGAATATGCCTTAAGAATTACCGGTTTCGCGTGGCGGCGGACGAGGTGATTGTGCGGCATATAAGGGTCAGGCCCGGCCACGTCGCGGCGGAAAAATCCGGGGTCAGCGGGGCCGATGTGGATGGTATTGACGTTATTGCGGGACGAAATATCATTATCGACCACTGCTCGGCGAGCTGGTCTGTGGACGAGGCTCTTTCGGTTACGGAGAACCCGCAGCGTGGGCCGCTGGATAACGTTACGATTCAGTGGTGTATGATTGCCGAGAGCCTGAACTGCTCGATACATCCGAAGAAATGTCACGGGTATGGCTCTTTGGTTCGCGGGGCGTGGGGGAGCAGATACAGTTTTCATCACAATCTTTATGCGCATAATTTTGACAGGAATCCCCGGCCGGGCAACAATCATAATATAAACGATGACCCCAACGGTTTTGTTTTTGATTTTCGCAACAATGTCGTTTACAACTGGGGCGAAATCGGGGCCGGATACAATACCGATGGCTCTACAACGCCTTATGTAAGCATTACCAAGATGAATTTCGTCAATAACTATTACGTACAGGGGCCGAACTCGCCGGGCGACAAGGCGTTTCGCGAGAAGTGTCCCCTCAGCAAGGCATATTTCAGCGGCAACCGGATGAACGGCGTTTGTCCGGCGGACCAGTGGGGTCTTGTTGTTTTCGGCAGGAATCTGACAGAGGAACAGATAAAAGCATATAAGCAATCGAGGCCGTTTGAGATTACCGCTGTCAAAACAGATGATGCAGAAACGGCTTACAGACGGGTATTGGCCGATGCCGGTGCGACGCTTCCGAGGCGGGACGCGGTTGACAGTAGGATTGTAAACGATGTGATAAACGGGACGGGAAAGATTATCAATGACGAGGGTGAGGTCGGCGGCTGGCCTGTGCTCGAATCGGCTGAACCGCCGGTCGACAGCAATAATGCTGGTATGCCGGGTGAATGGTAGGCCGCTGTGAGTATGCTGAATATTTAGGGTATTCTGCCCGGCTTTTTGCGCAGTTGGTCAGGTATGCGATGCGATAAAAAAGCGTGGCGGTCCCGATTTATCGGGACCGCCACGCTTAAAAAATCGCTGAACTTCCATTACCACGGGATGCCGTTTATGTATTCCTCAATGTTTGTGTAACCGTCGCCATCCCTGTCGCCTGCGCTGTCGTTGGAATTGGGGTTCAGACCTCTCGGTGTCTCCCAGCTATCGGGCATTCCGTCACCATCGGTGTCGGTCGGGGGCGAGCCGCCTGAGAGGGTTGGCCAGCCGCCGACATCGGACGGTGTGTTAATGAATCCGCCGGTCTCGTTCCTAACGTCATCAACGATACGCGTATCAACGGCGTCCCGAACGGGCAGTGTCGCACCGCAGTTATCAAGAACGTTATCAAACAGCAGATTGGTCGGGAATACGTCAATTTCCGTTATGGCAGGTGCGGTAAACGGCGTTGAAGAGCGATATACGGATTCAGAGCCGTCAACAACCGTCCATTCGCTTTGCGAGTCGCTGGTGCGATACGGGTCTTTGTTGCCCTGGACGTAAACTTTTCCGCTTGTGCCGCTAAGGAATTTGACGGAACGCCTGTTTGCGCCCAGCATATAGTTCTTTACCCAGTTGGTCTGGAAGTACCCGTCTCCGCCGAGATATGCGCAGGAACTGCCGGGGTGATAAATAACGTTGTTGCGGGCATCTACGACTCCGCCGTGACTGCGAGGATTACGCTCATCGTTAAGAGCGAACAGGTTGTGGTGCAGCGAAATATTAGTGTCGGAGGGGTTGTTGATGAATCCGCAGCTATGATGTCCCTCAGGATGGCCGGCGTTATACAGACCTTCTGAGATGATGCACCGCTGGAAGGTAATATCGTGCGAGCTTCCGCCTACACCGGCGTCTTCATCGACACCCCAGCTAAGCGAGCAGTGGTCGAGAATGACATTATAAGCGCCGTTGTTGATGTTAACGCCGTGGACCGCATCGCCGCTTTCATTTCCCGCCCTGCTGCGTATATGTCGAATCACGACATCGTGCGTCCGCGGATTCAAACCGTACTTCCTCAAGCAGATACCGCCCGGCGAGGTCTGGCCTGCGATGGTGATATACGGGTTGCTGATGGCAATGTCACTGGAGAGCGTGATAGTGCCGCTGACGTTGAAAACGACTATTCTGGCGCCGGATGCAGAGCAGGCGGCCCGCAAGCTGCCGGTTCCGGAATCGTTAAGATTGGTTACTTTGATTATTGTCCCGCCTCGACCGCCTGCGGTGCCTGCGCCGAAGCCTTCTGCGCCGGGGAATGCCTGCGGTCCTGACGGCCCGCCGGTGGCGGTGGTGAAGTTCCAGACGCTGCCTGTGGTTGTGCCGGCAGCGTTCTTCTCATCGATACGCCAGTAATAAGTCTTGCTGCTGGCCATTGTGCCGGGGTCGTAGTTAGTGCCGGCCTGGTTGCGGACAAAAACAGGCGGATTGGTGGTGCTGAAATATACATCGTGCGAAGTTGCGCCGGAGCCTGCCGACCAGCTTAAATCTGCGTTCACGTTTACACTTGTCGCACCATTGGCAGGATTCGGGTTGGAGGCCTGGCCGGGCGGTAGAAGCTGCCCGGTTGTGAAGCTCCACACCGTCCCTGTGGTTGTGCCGGCGATGTTCTTTTCATCGATGCGCCAGTAGTAAGTCGTTGTATAACTCATAGTGCCGGTGTCATAAGTGGCAGCGGTCTGATTGCGAATGAACGGCGGCGGATTGGTCGTGCCGAAGTATACATCGTGCGAGGCTGCCTCGGTACCCGCCGTCCAGCTTAAATCAGCTATTACACTAACACTGGCTGCCTGATTGGCGGGATTAGGATTTGTTGCCTGTCCCGGCGGCTGCGGCTCATCCTCGGTAGTAAAACTCAATACCGACCCGACCGTTCTGCCGGAACTGTTTCTCTCATCCACACGCCAATAATAGGTTGTAGTATAGGGCATTGTCCCCAGGTCGAAAGTTGCGCCGGTCTGATTGCGCACAAAATCATTAACGTCCACAGTGGAATCAGTGCTTAAATACAAATCGTGCGAGACCGCATTAGAGCCGGCTGTCCAGGTGAGGTTGGCAGTTATGCTTACACCGGTTGCCCCGTTTGCCGGGCTGAGACTGGTTGCTGAGCCGGGCAGCGGCGGTATCTCGCCGCCTTGTATCTTATAAACGGTTACACCCAGATTGGTGCCAAGCCAAAGCTCCATCGGTGATGCGGCACATACTGCCCAGGAGTAGTTATTCGCCAATGGACTATTGCTTGCCGTATATTGTGTCCAGTTGCCTGCTTCCAGCCTGCATACGCCGCCGTTGTATGTGCCTACCCAGACAACATCATTGCTGTCGACGTCAATCGCACGGGTATTATCGTTTGGCATACCGTTTGCGACCGTATAAACGGTCCAGCTTGAACCGTTAAATTTGCATATCCCTCCTGCTGTGGCAAACCACGGGTTCTCGGCGGAATCAAGAGCCACATCGTAAACATCGTTGTTCGGCAGTTGGGCTATATAAACGCTCCAGCTTGTGCCGTTGAATTTAGCCACGCCGCCCATAGTGGTGAACCATTTATTGCCTGCAGAGTCGATTTCAACTCCCCAGGCGGTGTTGTTGGGCAGGGGGCTGTTGGTTGATTTGTAGGCGGTCCAGCTTGTGCCGGTAAATTTGCAGACGCCGCCGCCCTGCGTGGTAATCCAGACCGTTGTGCCGTCCGAATCGACGGCCACGTCTCTGGTATTGTTATCACTCAAGCCGCTGTTGCTCGTGGTATAATTTGTAAAGCTGGTGCCGTTAAACTTGCTGACGCCGCCGTTGGTTGCTATCCACAGATTACCGGCAGGGTCCTTATCGAATCGCCAGGGATAATTATTCACTAATCCTTCGGTGGTTTTATAGAGCGTCCAGCTTGAGCCGTTGAATCTGCTCATACCGCCGCCGTTGGTGCCTATCCATCTGATGCTGCCGTCGGCGAAAAGTCCCCTGATGTTGTTATTATTAATCATATCGTTCGTGGTTGTTTTGTCATAGGTAATCCAGAGGTCATTGGCAACGGGCGCCAGAACGGCAATATAGTCGGTCAGCGTCTCGATGTCGGTACCGTAAGGGCCGGCAACAGACAGGCTGACCGTGTAATTGCCGATGGCCGAGTATTGATGTGCGGGGTTTCGGGCGGTGCTTGTGCCGCTGTCGCCGAATGTCCAGCTCCAGGTCGTAACAGTGCCTGATGACATATCGGTAAAGCCTACTACCAGCGGGGCTGCGCCTTCTTCAGGTTCGCCGGTAAAAGCTGCGGTCGGCGGCGGGATATTAACAGTGATGTAATTGGTCTTGGTTTCTGTACTGCTGCCGCCAGGGCCGCTGGCCGTCAAAGATACTGTGTAAGTTCCGTTGGCTGTATACGTATGTGACGGGTTTTGTTCGGTGCTTGTGCCGCTGTCGCCAAATGTCCAGCTCCAGGCGGTAACATACCCGGTTGACTGGTCGGTAAAACTGACCGCCAGCGGGTAATTGCCCGAGGTTGGCGAACCCGTAAAGTCTGCCACCGGTGCCGACGGTGTGGTTGCAATAATATAGTTTGTTTTTACTTCAGCATCACTTCCTACCGGCCCCGTTGTTGTAAGACTCACCGTAAAAGAGCCGGCTGATGTATAAGTGTGCGATGGGTTCTGCGCAGTGCTTGTGCCGCTGTCGCCAAAGTTCCAGCTCCAGCCGGTAATATATCCTGTTGACAGGTCTGTAAAGTTGACGTTCAGCGGGAAATTGCCGCTGGTTGGTGAGCCGGAAAACTCAGCGGTCGGCGGTATAGGGTCTATTAAAGCAGAAAAGTTGTCTGCACGGTGTGAGTCGGTGTTGGTTGCAGGGCCGAACCTGATTCCCGCCTTTCCTGAAGACCAGGTGCTGTCCGTAACGCTTACCTTTTCAGTGCCGTTATAATATGCCTTAAGGGTATTGCCGTTGGCAACTCCCCTTAGCGTAAACCACACGTTGTTTCCCTGATTTGTCTGGCTGGCGGTTCCCAGTTGTGTTTCTACGCCGTTCTGGATTTTGTAAATTCTCACTGCGGACGTTCCGCCGTTGAGTCGGCAAATCCAGTAAAAGTTTTGTGGGTCCTGATAGCGAAGCACAACTCCGAAGCGAACGGCCGTTGATGAAATCTTCGCAAAATCCGCTGATACATCCTGATATGAGCCTGAAAGGCTGTCCTGAACAGCGGTATGATAGGCTGTTATGGCCTCGTTCCGAAGCTCATTGGACAGTATTTTCAGGTCTCCTATGACCTCTGTCCAGCCGTTGCCGAGGGTTGTGGAATCCGAGCGGTCGAAATTGTCGGAAAAACTCGTGCCGCCGGCAGCGGAAACACCCACCGCCATTATTCCCAATACGGCTATTATAGTTGATAATTTGCTTCTCATAGTTCTTCCCTTTCCTAAATTATAGTATTTGTGTTGTAAGAGGACTGAAATGGTTAAAGAGCGCCTTCACCTCGCTTAAAATGCTATAAACCCCTTTAGCATCTGTCAAATGAATTTATGTCGACAGCAGTTTATCAACCTTTGCCGAAAGCTCTTTTACGTGGTCGAGAGAGTTTTTGAATAAAGAGCGCTCAGCCTCGTTCAGTTCGAGTTCGACTATTTTTTCAACGCCGTTCCTGCCGAGAATGGCAGGTGTGCCGACAAAGTATCCGCCGACGTTATATTCGCTTTTGCAGTAGGCGCAGCAGCACGATATTATCTTTTTGTCCTTTAGTATTGCGTCAGCCATTTTGATTGCGCCTGCGGCCGGTGCGTAGTAAGCGCTTGAGCCGAGGAGGTTTACGATTTCGATGCCGCCGTTGCGGGTCCGCTCGATTATCGCAGCTATTTTCTTTTCGTCGAGCAATTCTTTCAGAGGTGTTCCGTTAATGGTTGTAAATCTGGGCAAAGGCACCATATCGTCGCCGTGGCCGCCCATCAGGACGCTTTTTATATCTTCAGGATTTATATGGAGTTGGGACGCGAGAAGGTAGTTAAAGCGAGCGCAGTCGAGTTCGCCGGCCATACCCATAACCTTGTTTTTAGCAAAGCCGGTAACTTTGGCGGCGGTGTAGACCATAGCATCGAGCGGATTGCAGACAACGATGATAATGCTTGCAGGGCAGTATTTTGCGATTTTTTCGCTGACGTCTTTGACAATCTGGACGTTTTTTGCCAGCAGGTCATCCCGGCTCATACCGGGTTTTCGTGGCAGGCCGCTGGTGATAATCACAATATCGCTGCCGGCGGTTTTTTCCCAGTCGGTGGTGCCGATGATGTCGTAAGTGTAGTGCTGGATTGGACTTGACTGGGCGATGTCGAGGGCTTTGCCTTCAGCGAGGCCTTTGACGATGTCGAGCAGTACGATGTCGCCGAGGTTTTTTTCCATTGAAATAAAGGCTGCCGTTGCGCCGACGTTTCCGGCCCCGACTATGGTTATTTTGTTTCTTTTCACGGGTAACTCCTTATAGAGACTATGAATGCGTAAATTTTCGGCGGATTATAAGCGAAAAAAGGGTTTTTGTTAATAAAAATATGGCGGCAGGATTGGCGGGGGTTTTAAGGGTGGTTTTTGGTAAGATGGGTAAAATTTAACGATTGTAGGGGCGGGAAAACGTGTGAAATTTTGCGAAATTTTGCGAAATTTTTTGAAATTTTACAAAAAATGATACGTTTTTTGCGAAAAATGTACACGATTTTGCGAAATTTTTGTGCGTTTTGCGAACCGAAAAAGTAGTGCAACAAAATTTCTGTAAATTCGTTTGCTACGATATACACAACTCTCGCATAGCTCGGAAGGAGCCCCGAAGGGGCGACTGACGAGCTATGCGTCGCCAATCCAGCCGATACCGGCAGGC
>Ga0315282_10004501_pt1 | contig 24260 bp, 24 predicted proteins | sample YL17G07_20_MG_FD_203693 | JGI IMG/M metagenome (GOLD analysis project Ga0315282, IMG submission 203693) | Sediment microbial communities from Yellowstone Lake, YNP, Wyoming, USA - YL17G07_20 | ecosystem: Environmental > Aquatic > Freshwater > Lake > Sediment | place: USA: Wyoming | collected... | reverse complement strand
GCCGGAACCTTGCTCATGGACCGAGATGAAGAGTGGAAAACAGGGTACAAGCTTATCGACCTGGAAGAAAATCCAATTGATGAGACAGGGCCAATAATGCAAATTACAGCAAAATATTAACGCTACCTTGTGTCATTGTGTCATTGTGTCATTGTGTCATTGTGTCATTGTGTCATTGTGTCATTGTGTCATTGTGTCATTGTGTCATTGTGTCAAACGACGCTCGCCCGGGCAATACGTATGCCGCATAGCAAGACAGGCCATTATTAAATAAGCACGGAACTACTGACTGTGGACCTTTATGGTGAAAATAAGCTCCGTGCCCTTTGTGGTGCCGTTGTGACCTATGTGGTCATCCCTTAGGCGGGAGCATCGAGATGACATACGCGCCGCCTGACGTGGACCTCGTCATGCCCCAGCTGGCACGGGCCGTCATCGAAAAGCTCGAGGAAACGCTAAAAAGCGGGACGCACATTTAGTCATAACGTAAAAAAGGGAAATGTCCGTTTTTTAATGTATCAGTAAATTACCGCCGGGGAAAGCCTGGCCGAAGTTGAGGCACACGATGACGATGGCCACCCACAGCAGGAGGAGGCCGCCGATGACCAGTATGGGCAACAGCAGGCCGCCGAGCCTGGCGGCGTTTTTCACGTTCAACACAGATGCAATGTCCATGTAACGTCACTGCAGCGAGCGCTGCGATTGTACATTAAGCACCTCATGCCCTTAAAGTTACCGGTTATTTGTCCGATTTTATTATTATATTATCACAATGCGGACAACGGTTTTATACAATAGGGTAAAACCAGGCGCATCGTGCCGTAAAAAGATAAAAGTATAATACGGATAACGTGTCCACTGCATATCTATGGAAATCATCCCCGCTGACGGCCACTGCATCGTCGCCGACGGCACCATCGTGTGGTGCGACCCGGTCTTTAACGAGTGGTTCTCCCACCGCGGCATAGGGCCGGGCACCAGGCTCAGCCAGCTATTCCCGGCTACCAGGGAACACAAGCCGGGGACCATATACGAGGATCTAGACCGGCTGGGCAAAAAGAGGTTTTTCGCCATGGAGTGCACGCCCACGATAGGGCAGAATGGCGAAAAGGTCAGTGACAGTATCAGGATAAGGAAGATCACGCTACAGCGAGTGCTCACCGATATATCCCGGCTGTCAACCCAGGCGAAGACGTCGAAGGAGCTCTTTGAAAAAGTATTGTGGCTTTTGCGGGATACGACCCATTACCTGGCTTTTGCGGGCTTTATCGCCCGTGATGGCAGAGTCGAACTCGTGGCAAGCAAGGGATGGACGGAAAAGCTGAAATCGTACATATCGCAGCAGGATATCGCGCCTGATTCCCCGAGCCTGACTGGCAGGACCGCTTATTATCGCCGGCAGGTAGTAATGGCCATGAGGGATTACGACCTGTCACCCGCCGTGAAGTCGGCCATCATAAAGCTAGGAGGGGAGTATGTCGTGGTCACGCCGCTGCTCGACCGGGAGAGGCTCGTGGGCGTGCTAACGGTCATAAACGATAAGGCGCTGACGACCGCCGACTCTGAGGCGCTCCAGTCCATTTGCGGCCAGATCGCCTCGGCGCTGAACCTGAAATTGCAGGAAGAGGCGGCCATGGCGAAGGCGGACGAGGCTGTGCTGCTCGCCAACATCGCCGCCCGTACCATGAAGGACGTGATCTATTTACCGAAAGCCGATAAAAGATCGGCGGATAACGCCCTGGAAATATGTAAGGCCGTAGAGATATTAATGCGCTCTTTGAACGAAAACGCTCCCGTAGAGTATCTACCGCTCAAGGACGCCCTCGATTTTGCCATATCCGGAGCAAAGGAGCTAGCGGAGGCCGCGCATAAGCGGCTGAACGTCCGGGTCATAGGCCAGGATAATAATAAGGTCAGCCCCCTGCTCAAGTTCGCCGTCTACGAGGCGCTAAAGAACAGCGTCCAGTACTCGACCTCCGAATCGGTCGATGTCACAATCCGAGCCTTAAAAGAACGTTCGGGTATGCAGAGGATCGAGATATCCGATAACGGGCCGGGCATACCCGACGAGTACAAGTCAGAGGCCTTTCGCCCCGATAAGACTAACATGAAGAACCCCGGTGGCATGGGCCTTTACATAGTCAAGAAGATCGCCCGTATTTATGGTGGCAGGGTGTGGGCCGAGGACAGGGTACACGGGGACTACAGGAAAGGGGCTACTATAGTGGTCACCATTCCGGTAAGATGACGGTAGGATACTGAATATTTTTTTATCCGTTATGCCGGCTTTCCGTTATAAAACGTGAATAAGGATTAAATTTCACATATCGATTAGCCTACTATGAGCGATGGGATTGGGCGCCAGCTTAGAGCGGCGGCTGTATATTTGGTTATATTCGCCTTTTTGCTCGTGGCGTTTACCGGAGTGGCGGCGGGTAAAGCCAGCGCAAGGGCCAGCCTCAGGGGCTATCTGACGGCGAGCCCTGGTACCTGGCAGCCCCAGGGATTTAACGTAACCGGCACGGCCGTCAATTTCGTCATAGGCCAACTGGGCTGGGATGTCATAAAGACCTTTGGCAATGTCGGCATCGGCGACGGGAGCGTTCGGGCCCTTAACCTGTCGAGCAATATAAATGATATTAATTATACGGAAGAAAATTATATGGCGGGCGACGTTACCGCGGCGCCCTGGGACCCTACCCGTATAAAAGATTTTAGTGTGCAGGAAGTGGAAGCCCCTGAGCATGATAACACGACCTCAAAAAATATTAGCGAAGCCGAGGTTAAGACGGAGCATGAAAATAACAATTCGGCCCAGGTCCGTCTAGGGGAAATTGGCGGCAATATAGCCCTGAACGATCCATTCCACTCCATACTTTTCGGAAGGCCCGTCGGCGATCTATTGTATGAGCACCCCCACGCGATACCAAGTAACATGTATTCCCGGCTGGTAGGTTTAAGGATGCCGGGAGGATCTTATGCGAACGTCGGGATGAGGGCCATTGGCTACGGATATTGAAAAATAATAATTTTAAAATTTAGGCGCCTACGTCCGTGAAGAAGTATATTCTCTGGCATGTACGCGTTTCATTCGAGGTCTGTTTTATCGAGGGGAAGGCAAGGTTCACAGGGCCGAAAGGCAGTACGTTAAACGAGGCCCTGTCTGTGCCGAGAACTCCATCTATGGCTACCGTACCGGACGCAGCCACGGGGCCCAGGTGGGCACCATCGGCAAAGGCAGGAAAATCAATGTTAAGGGTTTCCACGCTAGTATCGACGATATTTACGCTGTTAAACTCAGCTATGGTGGCATCGGCGAATTCCGTAGGCGCCATGTAGATGGTATCGCAAGTCGTAATGAATGGGATGGCTTGCTGGGTATAAGCCATTGCCGGTTGCACGGCCATAGTGATGGCAATAATCAACGTAATGGCGTATACCAGATATGCTCTCACTCGAAATACCCTCCTCACATATTAAGTTATTTTCCTATATAAGCTAATAAATATAATTATACGTTTGAGCATTTAATAACGGCGAGATTTCGCTTTTGGAACAGGTAATATTTTTAATCCTTCTGCCGAAAGGCTAAACTGGGGATGGGGCTATGTGGATCGTGAGAGCATTGGTCTTGGCAGCTATTTTTATGGTCGTGGCTCAACTGGTCGTCTCACCGGCTTTTGCGTGGTTATGGCCCATATTAGGCTTCAGCCATTCATGCCAGGGTTATCCCCTGCAGGGCTACAAACCGCTACCCGGTACGCCCCAATGGCCGTTCTACCCGGACTCCGGCCGCGCCGAGCTTGTCCGCCCGGGGGTTGCCTATTGCCCGATACGCGGGGATCTCGACTTTGGCTTAACCCCGCCTTTTGGGTGCCATATCTGTAACTTTCCCATTGTCAACATCACTAACGAGACATCGAGCCCAAAGGGGATAGCGTCTAACAAATCTTCGTACATTACTAATTTTTTATAAAACCATACTATTATAAGCTTTAGGGGTTAACAATTGAAGCGTTTAATTCTTAATGAATCGAGCACAGCCGGATTAATGTAGCATTGAACGATATTGATGACGGGGGCTGCATGAGGCTAGGAGTTAATCCATGAAAAAAATTGTTGCATCGATAGCGGTAATTATCCTGATAGCGCTGGCGGGATTTAGCGTATGGTATCTCACGGATATGCCGACAACCTATTCGGGTACGCCGGAGTCGATCATCGTCGGGGCTCAGCCCCTGGAAATAGCCACATTGATCTATATCGCCGATGATCAGGGCTTCTTTAGGGGAAACGGCCTTAATGTGGCAATAAAGGATTACGATACGGCGGTTAATGCTGTTCATAGGGTGGAGAACGGTGATGTAGATATCTCAGTTTCAACCGAGTATCCGATCGTCTCCGAAGCGTTCAAAAAAGAAAATATCAGCATGATCGGAAGTATCGACAAGTATCAGACGACGTACCTTGTCAGCAGGAAAGACCTGGGAATATCGAATATTTCTGATCTTAAGGGAAAAAAGATAGGCATTTCCCGGGATGGGATCGGAGAATTTTATCTTGGCAGGTTCCTCGATCTGCATGGCATGAGCCTGCAAGACGTGATCCTCGTTGACATCACACCGGCACAGCTCATGGGCGCCCTTACGAACGGTAGCATCGACGCGGCCATGGTTTGGAGTATCGATCCCAAAACGATTGAAGAACGATTGGGTAGCAACGAGGTGATCTGGCCGGCACAAAACGAACAGGCAGCCTATTCGGTCATGGCATGCAGAAACGACTGGATCGCCGGCCATCCGGAAGCGATAAACCGGCTCCTGAGATCGATCGGCCAGGCGGAGGAGTACACAATCAATAATCCGGCTAAGGCGAAGGCGATCGTCCAAAACAGGACGCATAGTAACGATGCGCATATGGCATCTATCTGGCCTCAGCACCAATACTCTCTCTCGCTGGACCAGTCGCTCCTCACGGCCATGGAAGACGAGGGGCGGTGGATGATCGCTAATAACCTCACAAGCGAAAAGACCTTGCCCGATTATAGCGATTACATATACACAAAGGGCCTTGAGGCCGTAATACCCGAGTCGGTGAACATACGCTAAAATGAGGCGCCATGAAAATAAGGACGCAGTTGATAGTCAGCATGGTGATCTTCGGCATAGCCCTGCTCATCATCTCTGCATCCTTTATCTCCACGAACCAGCAGGTCGACCGGCTGAGCAGGCAGGAAGAGTTGGCGAAGAACGTCGAGCTCAAGGCTAATGAGCTGAGCTATTTATCGAACGATTATCTTCTGTACCACGAGAGCCCGCAGCTCGACAGGTGGGAGTCAAAATATGCTTCATTGTCCGATGATGTGTCGAATATAGTCGTGGACGGTCCGGACCAGCAGGCGCTCCTCGATAACATCAAGGCGGATCAACAGCGACTGAAAGCTGTCTTCGACGATATATCGAGCAATGAGAGCGCAATGCTTGCCTGGCATAACGCGCTCGACCCAACATTCCTTCAGGTCTCGTGGAGCCGGATAGGGGTTCAAACCCAGGGGATGGTCTTTGATGCCTCACGGCTGGCTCAGACGTTACGCGATGAGGAAGACCAGGCGAAGCAAATAAATAACCTGCTAATCGTTATCTTGCTTGGTACATTTATCGCATTCCTTCTTATTAATTATTTTTTGATCTATTGGAACACAATAAGATCTATCTCGAATTTTCTGACAGAGACTCAAATTATCGGCTCCGGCAATCTTGAACATATTATCAAAGAGAGGCAGGGGGATGAATTCAGGGAATTGTCCCGGGCATTCAACATGATGACGTCTCAACTGAAGACTGTCACCGCCTCCAAAGCGGACCTGGAGAAGGAGGTCGCAGAGCGCAAACGGGTAGAAGAAGAACTCCAGAATAAGCATGAGGAACTCGAGATCCAGGCGGAAGAGCTGGAAGCACAGAAGGAGGAGCTTCGTGCCAATAATGATGAGCTTGAGACACAGATCCTGGAGCGCAAGCGGGCTGAGGAAGAGCTACTCGAGGCTAAAATGCGGGCCGAGCTGTACCTCGACCTGATGAGCCATGACATCAACAATTTGCACCAGATCGCCCTCGGCTACCTGGAGTTGTCTAAGGACATGCAGGCAGAGGGGGTCCAGGGGGATTTTCTGGATAAGCCTATCGAGGTGCTGCAGCGGAGTTCACAGCTCATTAAAAATGTGCGGAAGCTGCAGAAGCTCAAGGATGGTCTCTTCAGGACCGAGAAAGTGGACGTGCGGGCGGTGCTCGCCCATGTCCAGAGCGAGTTCGGGTCCGTGCCCAACAAGGCCGTCTTGATGAACTTCAACGGTAACGGCCACTACTACGTCATGGCCAATGAGCTATTATATGACGTCTTTTCCAACCTCGTGGGCAATGCGATCAAGCACACCGGGGACCGGGCGAGTATCGTCGTGGACCTGGACGTCGTGAAGGATAACGGTAATGGCGGCCGGTATTGCCGGGTGATGGTGGAGGACGACGGTCCGGGCATCCCCGACGACTTCAAGGGGGTCATCTTCAACCGGGCGTTGAAGGGTACGACCAAGGCGAAGGGTATGGGCCTGGGCCTATACCTGGTCAAGTCGCTCGTGGACAGCTACGGCGGCCGGGTGTGGGTCGAGGACCGGATACTCGGCGACCACACGAAGGGCGCCAAGTTCATGGTCATGCTACCAGCAGTCGAAAAATGATCTTACGGGAAAAAAGCCCGACCCGTAACCGATACCCTAATATAATCTCAAATCCATTAATATACAACTTTTCACTATGGGAGGAGTATGATGAAGTACAACAACGTAGAGATCGATGATACTTATGCGGAAGCATTTGGGGCTCAAGTATCCCGCGTGTTGATCACTGCGGCTACCGAGTATTATGCTAAGGTGGCCGCCACTGAGGCTACAGGTTTTGGCACGTCGGTCATCGGCTGCCCGGCGGAAGCGGGCATCGACTGCTTCGTCCCGGGAGATAAGACCCCCGACGGAAGGCCCGGCTACGCGATAATGATCGTTCACCCGAACAAGGATAAGCTCAAGGAGCAGCTCATCGAGCGCATCGGCGAGTGCGTCCTCACCGCTCCGACGACCGCGGTGTTCAACTGGCTGCCCTTCGAGAGGCTCCCGGATAAGACGCAGGAGAAGAGGATCGACGTGAAACTGCACTTCTTCGGCGACAAGTTCGAGTACCAGGCAAAGGTTGGCGACAGGAACGTGTGGGCCATCCCCATCATGAGCGGGGAGTTCGTCTGCGAAGAGGAGTATGGCTATAAGAAGGGCGTCGCCGGCGGCAACTTCTTCGTCATGGGCGAGACCCAGGCCTCGGCCTTATTAGGGGCACAGGCAGCGGTGGACGCAATCGCCCACGTCGAGGGCTGCATCACCCCATTCCCGGGCGGCATAGTCGCGTCGGGCTCCAAGGTCGGCTCCAAGTACAAGTTCATGAAGGCCTCGACTAACGAGAAGATGGCGCCGACCCTGAAGGGCAAGGTCGAATCCCAGCTACCGCCGAACGTGAACGCCGCGTACGAGATCGTCATCGACGGCGTCGACGAGGCCACGGTAGGTAAGGCAATGGCCGCGGGCATCAAGGCCGCCTGCCACGTCCCGGGCGTGGTCAAGATATCCGCGGGCAACTATGGCGGCAAGCTCGGGCCCTTCAAGTTCGAGCTGGTAAAGCTATTACAATAACTGAGAAAAGCGGGCTTTATGCCCGCCTCTTTTTATTTTATTGTCGGGGTACGGCCGGCAGCATGACCACGAACTTCGCGCCCTTACCGTAGTCGCCCGGCACCCTGTCCTCTGCCCAGAACATGCCCGCGTAGTCGTCGACTAGCATCTTGATCAAGCACAGGCCGAAGCCTTTGCCACGGGCGTGGGTAGAGGCGAGGTTCAAGCGGTCGAACAACGTGCTCTTCAGGCTATCCGGTATGCCCGGCCCATCGTCCTCCACAGAGACCTTATAATGATCCAGGCCATTATGGTTGACCTTTTCCAGCTTAATGCGGATCGTTACCGGCCCGCCCGAGTGCTTGATGGCATTCCCTATAAGGTTCAGAAAAACATCCTTTATGAGCTCATTTGCCTTTACCGAGCACCCCGGGGAGGGGGCATAATTAATGGTGACGTTCTTCTCCGTCGCGGAGGAGCACTGGCCTATCGCGTCCAGGAGGACGTCGTTGACGTCGATGACGATGGCTTCGTAGTCGCCCCGCCTTTCCCTCTGTATTTTCCTGACATTATCGATCAGCTTAGAGCTGTTATTGAACGACTCCAGCGACTTGGATAAAAGAGAATGCTGGCTCAGGTCAAGCTTGCCTCCCCTTGTCAGGACGTCCATCGCCAGCTCCAGGTAGCCGATGCCGACCTGGTTCATGTTGTTGATGTCGTGGCCCATCAGGTCGACGTAGAGCTCGGCATCCGACTTGGACTGCAGCAGGGCGTCCTCCATCTTCTTACGGTCGGTGATGTCGGTGGCGATCTCGAACCTGACGTCACGGCCGTCGGGCCACTTGATTATACGGTCCGTCAGGATGGCATACCTATTCACCATAGGATTATAGAACTCCCACACATGCGGCCTGTCCCTGTCCTTGAGGATCAGCGCGTTAGTACAAAACTCGCAAGGGGCGTCCCTTCCCTGGATCTCCCGGTAGCATACCCCGCCGATCAGCTCTTTTCCGAACAACTCCTTCATCGCGCGGTTCGCGTACAACATCTCATAGGTAACGGGGTCCGAAACGTATATCGCATCGTCGATGCTGTCGAAGATGGACAATAGCTGCGACCTTTCAAACTCTAGAGCTTCTTCGATGCGCTTACGAGCGGTAATGTCCCTCACTATCGTTATGGCACCGACCACTTCGCCACGGGAGTCCTTGAACGGAAAAGAAGAGATATCCCTCCATCTATCGGCACCATCCTCCGTGATCGAGTGCCTTATGCTAGTCTGCATCGACATTTTTTCGATGGCCTGGACACTGGGGCAATTTTCACATGGCTTATCGTGGCCAAAATAAGCAAAATAGCACTTCTTGCCGACGAGCGGGAGCATCGAGGGATACCAGCTTTCCATCGTGTTATTGACGCCGATTATGTTCATGTCCGTATCCATGATGGTAATGCCGTCCTTGATGCAGTCGAATATGTTCTTTAAAAAGCTCTCGCTCCGGCTCAGCGCCAGCTCGGCCTCATTCCGGTCCTTGATCTCTTTCCACAGGGACTTATTTATCCTGTTGAGCTCCTCGGTCCGTTCCCGGACCCTCAGCTCGAGCTCTCCCTGGACCTTACGCAACTCTTTCTCGGCCTCGATACGTTCCGTTATGTCGAGGTTCATGCAAAAGATCTCCGTTACCTGGCCACCTTCAAAGATCGGGAATATCGTAGAGTAGACCCATCGTTTTTCGCCATTCCGGCAATTTATTTCCCACTGTCGATTGGGGGTTGGCCTGCCGGCCGATACGACCTGCTTGATACATTCCTCAAATACGCTGGCGGACTCTCCCGATAATATCAGGTCTTGCAGCCGGCGGCCGACTGCCTCTTTTGCGCTGAACCCGTATAACTGGGCGCTCGCGCTGTTCCAGTGGGTTACCACGCCGTCTAGGTCGAACGCCTGGATAGGAATGGGCAGGGAGTTCTCGAATATCGCTTCGACCCACTTGAGCGCATTTTCCCGCGTTTCTTTAACCTTGATATCGCCGTTCTCATTATCTTGCCCGAGACGGCCCCTGAGCTCCTTTAGCTCTAAAATAAGTTGCTCTCGCGATTTATCGTCATATGCGCCTTCAGTGTCATGTTCGAAGCTCATATCTCAGGCCTTAATTTTATCGGTTCGGCTCTAAAATATATAATGTTTCGTATAAGCGGCCGCCATATAATATATTACGGTTGAATCACTGATATGCTAAATTGTAAAAAAAAGCCTGTTTGCTTATTCCTCGAGCGATATGGCATCCGTGGGGCAGGACTCGGCGGCCTCCTGGCAGTCGCACTGCGTGCTGCACCCGCCGGGGTTCGTCACGTTCGCCTTGCCTTCCTCGTCCCAGTTGAACACGTCGGGACACAGCTCCACGCAGTTACCGCATGAGATGCACAGCTCCTTATCGACCTTCGGGATCAAACAAATTCACCCGAAGGAACTTTTTCCCGCGGGTATTTAAAACCTGTTCGCCGATAGAATTAAAAGTATACGGATCATACAAATATAATAATAAAATCGTTTAAATTATTTATCCGGGGTAAAGTCATGGATGAGCACATCATCGAAGCGCTGGGTAAGGCGCGCATTGTCATAAGAGATGGTAAGGTAGTCGAGGTCGGGGAACCGCTACTAAGCTATTGCCCTATTTTCGACAAGTTCAGGGGCATCAAGAAGCTTGACGAGAAGTCCATCGGGGAGAACATCCAGTTCCGCATCGATGATTTCGGGATGTGTACCAAGGACCGGAAGCTGAGGATGCGGGATTATTTGTCTTTTGGTATTTCGGAGATCATTAGCACCGCGATGGAGCTGGGAATTTTGGACGCCGCTGTCATGGTGTGCGAGGGCTGCGGCACAGTGGTGATCACCGAGCCCGATATGGCGCAGGGCATCGGCGGCCGCGTCTCAGGCCTGATAAGCAGTACGCCTATTCCGGAGCTCATCGAGCGGATCGGCCCCGAGTACGTGTTAGACCCTAAGACCGCCCGCATCAACATGATAGAAGGCGTCAAAAAGGCCATTGCCACGGGCTTCAAGAACATCGGCGTATCCGTGGTGACGGCGAAGGACGCCCGCACGCTTAAAAAATTAGAGAAGGAGTACGGGGTCAACATATACGTGTTCATCGTGCACACCACGGGCATGTCCGAGGCCGAGGCCATCGAGGTCTTCAAGTATGCCGACGTGATCACCGGGTGTGCCTCTAAGTACGTCAGGGAGCAGGGCATGGCCAGCGGGGCGTTCAAGGTCGGGGACTCGGTGCCCGTTTTTGGCGTGTCTGAGCGAGGCAGGCGCCTCATCGAAGAGCGAATAAAATATACGGGTAAGTCCATCGAGCCTAAACCGGGGGCGAAGCAGCCCGACAGGCTTATATGAGCCCATACTTTGACTTTTTCAATCGCTTCAGGAGCCCGCCCGACGTCGTCAAACAACACCAGTCAATTTTTTTAAAGTATTTTAAAGGATGCAAGAGCGTCCTCGATATAGGATGCGGCCGGGGGGAATTTTTAGAACTCCTCGGGGAGAACGGCATCGGTTGCGAGGGAGTCGATTTCAATAGTGACATGATAGACTATTGCAGGAAAAAAGGCTTGACCGTACGACAGGCGGATGCCATATCATACCTGGAAGACTTGAGCGACGACAGCCTGGATGGTATTTTTACCGACGACACGGTCGAACACCTGGACGTCGCCTACCTGCTACACATGCTGAAGCTGTGCTCCAGGAAGCTGATAGAGAGACGATACATGGTCGCAAAAACCGTCAACCCGCTATCGTGGACGGCGTATGCGAGCATTTATATGCTCGATACTACGCATAAAAACCCCCTCCACCCGGAGACCATGCGTTTTTTTATGGTGTCATGCGGGTTCCGGGAAGTAAAAATAGAGTTCGTCTCGCAACTGCCAGACGACGCACGACTAAAGAACATCGTCATAACCGGCGACATGAGCGCCGTAGAAAAACGGATGGCGGAAACCTATAACCACAACATCGAACACTTGAACAAGGCCATATATGGCCCCGAGAACTACGCGGCCATAGCCAAAAGGTAACGCTAGCGACCCCAAAACGGGTTATTCTTCCTCTTAATCGAGACGAACTCCATGAGCGTCTCAAGCTCGTCCTGGCGTATGGTATCCTTAAGCTCATACTCAAGCACCTTGCTGTGAGCCTCGGGCACGTCCACGTAGAAAGTATCGCCTTCGTTGATCTGCCTCCCGGCTGTCGGGCCGTCCACCGAGATGGCGACCTCCTTGCCCTGGCAGGCGATGCTCTGGTTCTCGTTCCTCTCCTGTATCTGCTTGATAACGCCTACTTTGGAGCCATCCGGCTTAATTAAAGTGACGCCTGGCTTGATGCACCCGCCCGCGACCTGAACGCCGATCACCGCAGGCTTACTCTGACGGAACGTACAATTCGGCAAATACCTGATCTTGCCGGGGCGGACGATCTCCTCGAAGCGCTTCTTCTCGGCCATGTCCGTCTGCGCCTTCTGCCACTTCTCGTAGTCCTCGATGAGCCTGTAAATGACGTCGTTGGTGAAGATCCTGATATCCGCTGATTGATATTCCCTGGCCTCGGGAAGGACCTGGACGTTGAACCCCAGGATGACGCGGTCCAGCGCATCCGGGAGCGTCCCGGCGTTCACGAGGTCTCGCCTGGATATGTCGCCCACTTCTGCCACGGCGACCCTGATACTCGCCTCTTTTAGCTCGTTGATGACGGCCTCCAGGCTGCCAATCGTATCGGCCTTGACCATGATGCCCGTATCATCAGTCACGATCTCCGCCTTTTTCAGCTCGCTCTCGATGTCCCTGAGGACGGCCTCCATGGTGCTTTCCTTAGCCACCCGCAGGGGGGAGCCGGCCATCGCGTTCTCCAGGTTAGGGGCCAGTATCTTGACCCCGGCCGCCGCAATCAGCTTGTTCACGCGGTCGAACCGCTCTTCTACCCTTATTTCACGGTTGGGCTTCGGCTTCAGCAGCGCCCTCACTTTCGTCGTGATGGGCTTTTCCTTGCCGCCGATGACGAGGGTGTCGCCCACGCCGATCACGCCATCATAGATAATGGCATCGATGGTGAATCCGAGGCCCCGCTCCTCTTTGACTTCCAGTACGGTGCCAACGCCCGGACCGGTAACGGTCAAGCGCAGGTTTTCCTCCAGGAACCTCTGCGCCAGCCCGATGAGCACCATTAATAGGTCGGGTATGCCCTCCCCGGTCCTGGCGCTGATGGGGACGATGCCCACATTACGGGTGAAATCCCGTATGCGGTCGTAGCGGTCCGAGCTAAAGCCCAGGTCCGACAGCTTGCCGACCAATTCGTAGGTCTTCATCTCGATGGCCGTCTTCACGTAGTCCGGCTGGTCATTAAAGCTCTTGATGTAAGGCGAGTTCGGCGCCGGCGTCCACCCCTGGATACGGTCGATCTTATTGGCGGCCACCACAAAGGGCGTCCTGTACTGCTTCAGGATCTTAATGGCCTCGATGGTCTGGGGCTGAAAGCCCTCGGTGATGTCGACCACCAGGACGGCTAGATCTGCCAGAGCCCCCCCACGGCTCCGCAGCGTGGTGAAAGCGTGGTGCCCCGGCGTATCGATAAAAAGTAATCCGGGGATGGCGACGTTCCCCGACATGATGTTCCCGCACAGGGCCTTGATGGTGCTCAGCGGCACCTCCGTGGCCCCGATGTGCTGGGTGATGGCGCCGGCCTCCTTGTCGACTACGGTCGTCCCCCTGATCTTATCCAGGAGCGATGTTTTGCCGTGGTCGACGTGCCCCATGACGCAAACGATAGGCGTCCTGAGGTTCTTTATTTCAGTGGCCATTGCCATATAGGCTCCAGCAGCGGCTTACTCGTACAGCCACTGCTCATCTATTCTTTTGTACGTGGCTATCTCAGAGTTATCGAAGTACAAAGATATCTCCCTTTTCGCCGAATCCGGCGAATCGGAGGCGTGGATGACGTTCCTGCCCATGTCAAGGGCGAGGTCGCCCCTGATGGTGCCCGGGCTCGAGTTCATAGGGCTGGTGGCGCCGACCATGCTGCGTACGATCGGCACGACGTCCTTGCCCTCGATGACCATGGCCACGACCGGGCCCGACCTGATGAAGCTCACCAGGTTCGGGAAGAAGGGCTTTGCCGCGTGCTCCGCATAGTGCTCCCTGGCGATCTTTTCGCTGACCGTGAGCATCTTCATGGCCGCAACCTTCAGGCCGCGGCGCTCGAACCGGGCCACGATGTCGCCCACCAGGCCCCGTTGCACGCCATCGGGCTTTATCATGACAAAAGTCCTGTCCGTACAGACCACCCGGCCTTACTTCTTCTGCTCTTTCGCTTTCGCCTTATTTGCCCTGCCCGCCGCCGTCCAACTGGTCAAACGCGGGACGCGGCCGAGCTTACTGTTATTCTCGCACTTGGTGGAGCAGAAGTACTGGATGGCCCCGTCTTTCTTGACGAGCATCTTGCCCGTCCCGGGCTCTATTTCGCCGCCGCAGAATGTGCACTTTTTCTTTTCGACCATATGGCTCACCTGCCTGAAAGCTTCTTGGCCTCTCTCGCCGTCTCCATCAATATCAGGATGTCGCCGAGCCTGACCGGGCCTATGCTATTCCTGGTAATGATCCTGCCCTTGTTGTTGCCTTCCAGGATCTTACACTTAATCTGGACGGCTTCGCCGTGCATCCCGGTGACGCCGATGATCTCGATAACTTCGGCCGGAACGCCTGTCTCTTCTACCAATCTGATCTCTCCCTAAATGTTTTTTACTTCTTCAGGGCCGCGAACTTTTGCGCGATCTCGTCGACAAGTGCCTTCGCCTTGCCGGGGTCCACGATGGCGGATGCCGCGCAGCCCACGTCGAGCCCGGATGCCGCGCCTATATCTTCCTGCTTCTTAACGAAGATGTACGGTATCTTCTTTTCTTCAGATAGCGCAGGTATGTGGGCGACGATCTCCTCGGGCTGTACGTCCTCTCCTACTACCACGAGCTGGGCGATGCCCCTCTCGATGGCCTTGGTGACCTCGTTAGTGCCTTTTCTAATCTTGCCCGTGTCCCTCGCCAGCTCGACGGCCTCGAGGGCCTTGTCCTGTAATTCCTGCGGTACTTCAAACTTGATATATGCCGGTTTTGCCATTATGAGTTCCTCCTTCAGGGCGTGTAGCCCTTCATCAATCATCAGGTATAATACCTAATAATTCAAAATGCGGGCATCGGATATTAGTGAATGCCCGCAAGCGTGTCCATATAATAGCCGTATAGTTTTTAAAGTTTTTGCTTAAGATAGTGTCATCATTTAGTAACTGTCCTTATCTCGGGAGGCTCTTCCTCTATCGGCCGTGAGTTCGTCGTTACCCACGTGTAGTAGAGCAGTACGAACGCCACTATACTGCTCAAGAACCCCGTCGCCTGCATGGACTTGTTCGCCAGCAAGAGCCCGAAGATAAAAAACCCTATGCCTAACAACAATAACGTTGCCCCACTTAATTTTATTATAGCTTCACGGAACATGACCGCCCAATCCTCCTTTACCAATTATATAGCATACCCTATATAATAAAATACTACGTCCTATATTATAAAATTATTGCTGGGTAAAAGGTTAATATTCAGGCGGCATCATCGTTATGCTCATGCCCCCGACCGTGAACAGGCCGTGATACTTCTCGAAGTCCTCGTCGGTGATGTAGGCGTATACGTAGACCGTCCTGCGCTCATGGGGCCCGATCTCGAACACGCTGAAAAACCCTTCTACCGGGTCGTAGAACATCTGCTGCGCCGACACGAAGTTCCCCTTGCCGTCATATCTTTCGATGAAAGCGCTGGGGAAGTAGTTGACGTATACGGTCTGGTTCTCGCCCGTCGGGTTCCAGAATTCCAGCATGTGTATGACGCCGTGGTGCGCTGGCTTTAGTCCCTTTTCGGGCAATACGGGCATTTCCAGGTCGTCCCTCATGTAGTACGTCGGATGGGATACGAGCACGTCGTTGGCCATGTGAGCGTTGGGCGGCGTCCCGGTCTCGTATTCTTTAAAATTTAGGGGAAGCGTGCCTGACGGCATGGGGGTGACCGTTATCGGTGCCTGCTGTGATGGGCCCACCGTGGGCGCTATCGTGGGATTTACCACGGGTATGTAACTTTTACAGCCGGTACACCCCACGGCCACCATCGACGCCAGCAGGACGATCATCAGCACGATCAGCTTTTTCATGGTCCCACATCTCTTGGACGACTTTGAAGCTAATAGATGTTTGAGGTTAAATACATTGTTCTCCCATGCGGCCTTATAGCTATATCTAGCTATTCATAGGTTAAAATATGAATTAGTTTGGTTTTTTACGCTTTCGAGTTTATTTCTTTCTGGTGGTGCGTACGCAGACCACGAGTGCTACGACGCCCAGTAGAAATAGCATTAATAGCTGCCATGACGGTAGGCCGTTTGTCGCTCCTGCGATGGCCTTTGTCGGCGTTATTGTCGGCGTGTCGTGTGTCGTCGTGATGGCGCCGTCCGGGGCTGTCGAAGGTTGCGGTATCGTATAGTCGCTGACGGGCAGGGTTGCCGTCGGCGTCGGGCCGTTCGTCTCGGGCGCTACCGGGTTCGAAGGCGACGGCGTTACGCTTGGCCGTGGAGTTGGTGTGAGCTCAGGCCCGGTGGTCGGCGTCGGCGTGACCGAAGGCTCGGGCGTTGATGTTGGCGTTGGAGTAGGCGTTGGAGTAGGCGTTGGAGTAGGGGTTATAGTCGGGGTTGTGGTTGGCGTTGGCGTGAGGGTGGGTTCCGGCGTGGGCTCGGGGGTCGGAGTCGGAATAGGTGTTGGTGTGGGCGTCCCGGTAGCCGTAGGCTTAGGGAAGATATGCGGGAATGGTGGTATCTGTGGCATCGTAGTCGGAAAATGCGGGAACGCGGGAACGGATGGTACCGCGGGCGGCTCGGGCTGCGTGCTGTCCGCGCTGACGAACATGGCCATGGAGCCGGAGATGGCCAGCGCTATGGCGCATATAGTAAATATGATAATGATCGTATCGTTTTTCATGGTGCCCCCACCATAGGCCTTTGCTGTAGGCCTTCACTCGTGCGTTATGACTTTCAAGCCTTATAATCTTGCTGGAAGTTCGGCAAGCGGCAGGCGCATATACCATTGCTTTTACAAGTGGAGTCCCATATTTTTTATTATTATTTTGTGAGCACACGGAGCGCACGGAGGGCATGGAGCCAGGTTTATTATGTTCTGAGTTCATGGAGAAGACAGGGCGCACAGTGGAATAAACGGTAGTGTCCCAAATTTTCCTGGAATTTCTAACTGTAGTGGTAGCTTATAGTTATGCCGTCGTGGTATGGATAATATTAACACGGAGGCACGGAGGCTTTTTCAGAGTCAAGGGTAAGCTAGGGCGCTCCGCGCGGCGTCGCCCTGACGGACCCCTGAGACACTGAGTACACGGAGGGCTCATTTTTCGCTTTTCTGAGGCACGGAGAAGACAGCGGCACTGCTGGTGAAAAATGGTTTTAGTGAATACCAGGCTTGCTATATACAAGTTGTTTATTCCTCAGCCGTGCTTCTGTCATCTCCGTGCCTCTAAAACTAATAAACCCCCCTCCGTGTACTCCGAATCTCAAGGGGTCTATCAGGGGCGACGCCGCGCGGAGCGCCCTTGCATACCCCCTTGAATTCTAAAAAAAAGCCTCCGTGCCTCCGTGTTAATATTATCCATACCCGGACGGCATAACGGGGATGTGATAACAGGGCTTTATACAATACTTATACCTGTTCAAGGTCCGACCATAGGTCACATATTTACAGGGGTCGGTTGGATGTACCACGACCCGATTTTCCCTTACAAACTTACAGAAAAACCGGGACACTGCCAAATAAACAGGTATGCGTATGCTACCAGAGTTCTTTTTTCCCTGTATCCCTGTCTTCTCCGTGCGCTCCGTGTGCTCAATAACACAAATCATTAACGATAGGATGCTACAAAATGTTCTACATGAACATGTCGAGCGTAGCCTTTTGCTTAACTTTCTTCACGGCAGCCTGGGGGGTGGCAGGCTCCGTCTTAGGCACGGGCTTCTCCTCGCAGAAGAACTCCAGCGACCTCTGCGAGTTACCCTGCAGCAGGGCGCGCTCGTCGCAGCCGAAGGGCTCGGTGATGCGCGCAAGGGCCATGGCCAAACGCTCCGCGTAGTATTTGTAATCGGGCTTCGCCGTGAACTCAATGCCCTCGATAACCGGCTCCGCCTTTTGAGGCTGGACGGAGCCATTAGTGATGATAAAAGGCGTCTTCATCCCGGGGGTAAAATCGTAGCCCATCTCCTGCAACTTTCCTGCCACATTGACATGGACTAACGAACTACCAAACGCAATATTAGCGTTAGCTCCATTCAGCTGTTGCTGCTGTTTCGCCATATTCTCTGGAGAGCCTATATCGTCATATGAAGAGAACTCATTCACGCTCTTAGAGATGATGAGCTTGGGCAGGCCAGCTTTACCCTTGAGTGTGTCGTTGACCGTATCCTTCGCGTACTTCACCGCCTCGTCCGGCCTACCGTCCAGGACGAGCTGGAATACCTTTGTCATCGTTTCGCTCTGAAGGTCGAAGGAATCCGTCCTCCGCGGCTCGTAGCCCCGGACGAGCAGGGATTCATCAGGCCAGATGATCTTGCCGAAGTAGCGCTTCTTGGCATGTGCGAAGAACCGGATCATGACCTTTTCCAGCTCGAGGTTCATATTGCCTGCCGAGAATTCCTGCTGGACCTTGAAGCCTGTCAGCTTGCATTTTTCCAGGTCACGGTCATCTTTTGAAGTGAAAAATACCGAATCGGTGTCGCCGGCGATGACTGTATAGCCGCGCGACTCAAGCGTCGAGACGACTGTTTTAATTTCTTCGCGCGCCCAGGCGGTAATGCTGGGCGCTATGTACTTGTTGTAGGGCCACCGGCAGAACTTCGTGCCGAAGTAGCCATACGTCGCGTTGGCCATTATCTTGATGGCGTTCTGGAGGCGGTTGTAATACTCGGCCTTTGCCATGTCCCCGTCGTCCTTGGCCTTTTTCATGGCGGCTTTGGCCTGTTTCCTCGATATCAGGAGGCCCTCGACCATGCGGGGCACGATACCATACCTCTTTTCTCCGGGCACGAACATGGCGCCGACGGGGGATGTATGCGCCGCATCCGCCTTATTCCTGGTGTAAGTGGTAAAGCAGATGTTGTGCTTGATGATCTGGGACGGGTACATGCTCGAAAAGTCGAGGCCGATGACCCACTCCCACAGGCCGGCCTTGGTATCATAGACGAACCCGCCCTCGTAGTCGTAGACCTCGCCGCTGCTCATGGGCACGGCGACTTTCTCCATGTCCACCATGCGTATGAGCAGGCTCTCGATCATGCGGTTCTGGCCACCCGAGACCTCCTTGACCGGCAGTTTTGCCGGTATGGCGACGTCCATGAGCTTGCTGATAGCCTGTATCTTTGGATGTACGAGGATGCGCAGCGCCAGGTCGGCATCCTTGAGGCAGTAGTGAACGACCTCGTCCTTGCGGTTGTGCCATTCGTCGTCGATGTGGCTGCTGTCGATGTTTTCCTTGGTATCGTTGAAGAGCATCGTGGAAACGTAGCCAAGGCCCTCTCTCTTGGGACGGAGTTCCTTTTTTACGGATAGCCAGCCATCGATAATGAGCCTGCCTTTGACGTCCCATGTGACGAAACCGGTCGTACGGTTCTCTCGCCGACTCATGCCCAGCGTGTCCCTGCCGAAGCTTAAGGCATCGTTGGACTGGCGCTTTTTTCCGTCGGGGCTGCCACCATTTTTACCTTTAAAAAGCTTGTTGGCACGGTCGAAGAGCACTGCCATGTCGAAGTTGTTGATGTTATAGCCGGTGATGACGTCGGGGTCCAGCTTCCTTACTTCCTGCACGAACTCCCTCAATATGCGCCGCTCGTCCTCGTCCCGGGCTTTTTGCTCTTCTTTAGAGAGCTCGCCATTTCTCGGCCCGAAAGCGGAGGATATTTTGCGGTCCTGCCTGGTGCCATCCTCCTCGTTGAGGACAGTGAAGCAAATGCAGTAGATGTTATTATATTTGATGGAGCTTTCGATGTCGAAGCTCATGATCTTAAGCTTTGGCGTGAATACGTCGCACTTTTCGAATCCGGAGGCCTTGACGAGGACGTCGGTGGTGTATTCGCCCTTGTTCTCCTGTTGCTCGCCCTTAACCCTAACGCACGTTTCGAGGTCTTTGTCGTAGATGAAGCGGTTGGTGAAGACTATGTCGGCTGCAAAGAACACCCCTTTTAGGGCGAATTTTTCCCGGCCCTCATCGTCCATGTACCGCAGGAGCCCATAACGGTTGATCAATTTTTGGGAGTGGACACGGTCTTCGGTGATGATCTTTACCTCGCCGTTGGACGCATTGACTTCTAACACGTCGGGCTCGGCCTTTATTTTCTCGACCACGTCTTCGGGGGCGTGTCTCAGCATGATGGCCTTATGCTTCAGCTCATACTGGCCCCTGAACTTGGGCACCAGCCAGGGGGCCCGGACGGTTACCCGGGCAAAGTTCTCACGAGCACCCTTATATTCGAGCTTCACGTCCTCCACGCTAAGCACGTCGCTGCTTGCCTCGAAGGCCTTACGCAATTCCGGGGAGGGCTCGAACACATAGAAATACGGCTTAAAATCAGGGCATAGGATAGTGATGCTCTTGTTATCCCGCGTTTTGCCGAAGAGCTTAACGATGACCTCGCTTTTGTCTTTGCCTTCCGCATCCTGCTTTTGCTCGACCGTATAGGTCGAATCCAGGAGCCTCACGTCAAAAGTCGCCTGCATAGCCATCTTCTCCTTACCGGCTATCTGTAATACAAGGGCATGGTAAATAAAGCCGGTGGTTTACGCCTTAAAAGTAATCTAATAAGATAGAACTTTATATCGTCCCGGCAGGTTTTTCGGATGGCATAATAAGAAACCCGGCGACGGCGCATCCCAGGATTAATACGGCCGCAATGGTGCCGCTGTCCAGGCCCATGAGCCAGAAGGAGCTGCCGTTTAGTAAGATGTTAAAGTTCGACGAGCCCACGAAGAGCCCCGCGGCGGTGGCGCCCGCCAGTATGCCTAAACCGACGCCCCGGAACTTATGGAAGTGTTCGATGAGCATGTATGCGAGGCACAGGGCTAACATAGAAAAAATTATCTTGATAAGGATGAATCCCGGCACTCCGGCTGCATCAAACGAGGCTTTCAGAAGGAAGCTCTTTTCATATTGAAACGTTCCGAGATAATTTAAAGCGGCGATGGTCGAAATGATGTCATATAACACGAAAAAGGCGATGGACGATGAGAAAAGTAGCCCGGTCGGTTTCATGATTACTAGGTAAGTGCTTGTTATTATAATTTAATTTGAAAATATTTGCGGAAATATTATTTGTACGTACGGGTTTTAACGGCAATGTCAATTTTATGCGCTATTATTATAGTTTCATTTCCTCGACGGATGACACGTCGCTGCCGGACTCGAAGGCTTTGCGGAGTTCCGGCGAGAGCTCGAATACGTGGAAATACGGCATAAAGTCCGGGCACAGAATAATATGCTCTTTACTCCTCTGTGTCGCCGTGGTTTAAACTGTCCTTGTAGTTGTATCGGATGGCGTCATGAGGAATCCTGCGGCCGCGCACCCGAGGATGAGTAAGGCAGCGATGGTGCCGCTGTCCAGGCCCATGAGCCAGAAGGAGCTGCCGTTGAGCACGATGTTGAAGTTCGACGAGCCCACGAAGAGCCCCGCGGCGGTGGCGCCCGCCAGTATGCCTAAACCGACGCCCCGGAACCTCCGGTAGCGCTCGACGAGCAGGTATGCGAGGTACAGGGCAGCCAGCGAAAATGCCACTTTCATCATGATGAACCCGGGCACGCCTGCCGCGTCGAATGAAGCCTTAAGAATGAAGCTCTTTTCATATTGGAATGTGCCAAGATAATTGAAGGCAGCGATGGTCGAAATGATGTCGTATAAGACGTAAAAGACGATGGACGATGCGAAAAGTAGCCTGCCCGGTTTCACGATTATTAGGTAAGAGCTTATTATTATAATATAAATTGAATATTATTGCGGAAATATTATGCATATTCGTGGGTTTAAACGGCGATGGCAAGTTTTATGCGCCCGCCCTGCCTTAGGGCATATGGCATGGATAGACCTTTCACGTTCATCAACTCGGCCATGAGCGCCGACGGTAAAATATCCACTAAGAAGCGGAGGCAGGTTAAGATCTCGGGGAATGCGGATTTTGACCGCGTTGATGAGCTTCGGGCCACGTCGGACGGCGTTATGGTCGGTATCGGTACTATATTAGCCGACGACCCCAGCCTGACTGTGAAATCTGAGGAGCGGCGTAAGCGCAGGGTAGCCGATGGTAAGGACGAGAACCCGGCGCGCATCGTGGTTGACAGCAAGGCCCGAATACCGCTTACGGCCGACGTCTTTAAGAAAGGTGTCGGTAAGCGTATCGTGATCGTATCGAAGGCGGCACCGACGGAAAAAGTAGAGGCGCTAAAAGAAAAGGCCGACGTCATCGTGGCCGGCGACCACGAGGTTGACTTGAAAGAGATGGCCCGGGGACTCAAGAAGCGAGGTATCGACCGGCTGATGGTCGAGGGCGGGGCTACGCTTAATTGGGCCATGGCGAGGGCCGGACTGGTGGACGAGATATCGGTTTTTGTCGGGAACATCATAATCGGGGGCAGGGAAGCCCCGACATTCATGGACGGCGAGGGCATCTCCGACAGGGCAGATGCCATTGAGCTGGAATTGAAGAAGTATGAGCCGATGGACGAGGGGATCGTTTTAACATGGCGTGTGAGATCCAGCGATTCGAGGCCGACGACCGCATAAAGGCTCTGGCCAAAAAGTACGGCTACCCCGAGTACATGGTGGCCCGGTTCGAGCGCTTCGTGCCGGAACTCGAAAAATTTTTAGCTAGCATGGAGGAGCCTCCGCGGACCTACGTACGGGTGAATACCCTGCGGATCAACGCCAATGCTTTGACTAAGCGGCTTACCGATAAGGGCTTTACGTTGAGGGGGACCGACATACCGGATTGCCTGGAGGTCACTGCGGAGCCGTACTCGATAGGGGCATCGGCCGAGTACTTGTTAGGATATTTCTATGTGCAGGACAAGTCTTCCGTGATCCCGCCGCTTGCGCTGGGCCCGAAGCCAGGCGACGTGGTCATCGACATGGCCGCATCTCCCGGAGGCAAGACCACGCAGATGGCGCAGATGATGGACAATAAAGGGCTGCTGCTGGCCACCGAGGTGGAAGTGGCCCGCCTGGCCGGCCTGCGCGCGAACCTGGGCCGGTGCGGCGTCATGAACACGGCGCTGTTCCACATGGACGCCCGCGAGATCGCCAGGCTCGGCGTGAAAGCAGATAAGGTCCTATTGGACGCCCCGTGTACGGGGGAGGGCGTCATCGCCAAAGACAGGACCAGGAAGACAAGCCGGGGCACCGAGGATATCCAGTACTGCTCGGGCCTGCAGGAGGAGTTGATCGATGGCGCCCACGCCTGCCTGAAGCCGGGCGGCGTCCTTGTCTATTCAACGTGCTCCTTCGCGCCCGAGGAGAACGAGTGTAACGTTGACTATGCCATCAAAAAATACGGGATGAAGGTGGAGCCTTTACCGTATGGCGAACCTGGCCTTGAAACGTTTGGGAACCTCCGGTTCGACCCTCAGGTAAAGAACGCCCGGCGCCTCTACCCCCACCTTCATGGCACCACCGGGTTCTTCGTCGCGAGGTTGAAGAATGTATAGGGGATTGAAAAAGCTCGAGCTGACGGCCATGCGCCGGAGCTTAGATTATTGGGGCGCCTTCGAGCTTTCGAAGGAATTCGATTTCATCATAAGGCAGGCCGAGAAGAACGACCTTTTTGCCGTTACGCCCGAAGTGAAATATTATGTGATCGGCCGTGAGCCCGAACCGGTGATGGCCGGTTTACATATGGGTAATATGGGCAAGAAAGCGCTCGTCCTGAGCATGGAAGGCGCCTACCTCGTAGCGCAGGTCTCCGACAAGAAAAAGGTCAAGGTCACGGGCCAGGCTGAGTCTCTCGTAGTATACGGCCGGGACGTATTCGGCACCTCCATCACCTGGGCCGACGAGTCCATCAGGCAAAACGAGCGCGTCATCATCGCCAACAAGTACGGCGAGGCCATCGGCATCGGCAGGGCGCGGTTCGACTACAAAGGCCTGTTCCGGGACGGGGTGACCGTCAACACCGAAGCCGACATGGGGCTTTACATCCGGGGGCAGGAAGAAGTCTCCGGCGGCTAGAGGGGTTCACCACGGAGGGCACGGAGGCACCACTGAGGGCACGAAGGGATATTCACCACAAAGGTCCACAGTCAGTGGTAGCGTTAATATTTTGCTGTAATTTGCATTATTGGCCCTGTCTCATCAATTGGATTTTCTTCCATGTCGATAAGCTTGTACCCTGTTTTCCACTCTTCATCTCGGTCCATGAGCAAGGTTCCGG
>Ga0315282_10004500_pt1 | contig 24261 bp, 22 predicted proteins | sample YL17G07_20_MG_FD_203693 | JGI IMG/M metagenome (GOLD analysis project Ga0315282, IMG submission 203693) | Sediment microbial communities from Yellowstone Lake, YNP, Wyoming, USA - YL17G07_20 | ecosystem: Environmental > Aquatic > Freshwater > Lake > Sediment | place: USA: Wyoming | collected... | reverse complement strand
TAGTTAGTGATAACCCCTTTGTCAGCCCGGTGCCCTTAGAAGCACTAAAGCATTATAAGCTAGCTTATAGCTCAGCTAGCACCATAACGCAAGCGGGTGCCACTCCGATTCCTGAGGTAAAGATTTTCGAGTATGTCAAGTGACTCAATTGAGCCGGCCTCAATCTCACCTATCACTTAAATACTTCCTAATGGCGTAAAACACATCCTGCGGTCTATCAATCCTGTAGTCAAGGTTTACAGTAATGAGGAGGGCGTTTTCATGGTGGTCCCCCTTCAATGTCCCCTCCTCGGTCTCCCTGGGCAATGTTTGTATTTTAGCTTCGCCAAAGGAGCAAAAGCCGTGGTCTGAGATTACAATCAGCCCATTTTCCTTGCTCTTTAGAAAGCCAGCATCAAATATGATTTTCCCGATTTTATCGTCCAATTTCTTATACCATTCCACAACACAACCCTCGCCCCAGTGGAAGTGCTGGATTCTATCCAGAAGGGTATAGACTGAGATAAGTAAATCCGGCTTTTGCACCAGCAACTCCCTTGTCTTTTCGGTTATTCTCTCCAGTTCCTCCTGCCACTCCCTTTCATTAGTGGGAAGACCAAAGCCGACAGGCTTAAAATTAACCTTGAAGCAGTAGGGGGGCACGACGAAGGGTACATTCAATGCCCTAGCCACCTTCCCCTGCCGGTGCAGGATATCCCAGATGAAGTCAACCTTTATATCCTCCCGCTTGACGATATTCCCATTGACGACATAGCTTTCATGTCCGTGCTCGGGCGGCGTCTTTCCACAGAACATGCCGCACCATACCGAGGCGGATATCGGCTTCTCTTTGAGGATAAGCTCCTTACTTTGACCAATGTGGCAAAGCTTCTTGAAGTTTGGAAGTTCATCAAGGTTGGGTGTGATGACTGTCCAGGTAGCGGCATCTAAGCCCAGGACGAAAATCATCCCTGTGCCTCCAGAACTACACCAGCGCCGATATTCTTATCCCGCACCAGGACAAACCTGCCCAGCTCGGGGATATCAGAGAATTTCTCCACCACCAGAGGTTCAGTGGCAAAGATTATGGTGGCTGCCTCATTCTCGCCTATAGACTCAGGCTGTCTAGCCATCACCTCGCCAGTCTCAGAGTTTATCTCCTCCCGAATTTCTTTTACCTCACACCCTACCCGGCGCGTGCCACACCTCAGTTCCAACCTCTCCCCTTTTCTCAGGCTGCCATCCAGCAAAACAGCCTCGCCCAGGAATTCCTTTACCGGTATGGGGGGATTTTTCACCAGCCCACAGACGTCTCCCCGCCTGGGTTCACAGCTAGAGACTATACCGACGCAATCCCCGGCTTCGGCATGCTCCAGCTCGCCCTGAAATATCCTTATTTTTTCTATCCTGCCCTTAACCCCGGAGGGCTGAAAAATTACCTCATCACCCTTTTGAATGACACCGGATTCAACCCTGCCCACGATAACCCTATCCGAGCCGACCTGATATGTGTCCTGGACGACAAATCTAAGTGGCTTGACCTCTTTATCCAGCTTAATTCCATCCAGGGCTTCGATTAGGGTGGGACCGTGGTACCAATCCATCCGCTCCGACCTTTTGTAGATGTTGTCCCCCGCCATGGCTGAGCCAGGGATGAAGCTCACATCGTGGTAGCCAAGCGAGGTTAGGAGTTGGGTTACCGCATGCCTAACATTCTGGAAGACCTCCTCCCGATAACCAACAGCGTCCATCTTATTTACCACGACAAAGAGCTGCTTTATGCCCAGCATACGGGTCAGGAAGGCATGCCTTCCTGTCTGCTCCCGGATGCCCTCCTCAGCGGCGACAACAAGGACGCCGACATCAGCGCGAGAAGCACCGGTGAGCATGTTCTTTATGAATTCCTTATGACCGGGGACATCGGTTACGGTATATAAGTTCTTACCCTTGAACATCACCCGGGTGGTATCTATAGTCCTCTCTTCCTTTAGCTCATCATCAAAGGAATCGAGGAAATAGGCAAACTCAAACCGCCTCTTATACTCATCAGCCAGCTTTTGTATCTCCTCCACCCGCCCTTCGGTTATGCTGTCGGAGTCATAGAGAAGCCTGCCAATGAGGGTGGACTTGCCATGGTCAACATGGCCGATGACAACTATATCCATCCTACTGCCCCATCCCCAAGCCCAATAGTAAATCTACCAGCAACCATACGCCACTGGCTATCGCCAAAGCCCCAACTATCCACCTCAACAACCTCATATTCCTGAATTTCTGGGTGATTATCGGGCCAAGGTACCCACCAATCAAAGCACCACTACTAAGAGCGATTGGCAATTGCCAATTCAAACTGCCCCCGACAAACCACCACAAGATAAAGCCCAAAATACAGATAGGTCCCTCAGCCAGTGTCGTGGTGCTGATGGATAGCTTCGGGTCAACACCGCCAAGTATCTTGCCCGTCGAGGTGATGGGGCCAAATCCCCCGCCTGAGAAAGCCTTGTTAAAACCCGACAGCAAGCCTATGGCATACATATTCTTCCATGAGAAGTTGTAGTAAATCGGGAACAGGCACAGGAAACCCATTGCTATAACCAATATGCCGATGTAGGTTTTCATCCAGATAACCGGAATCAGCTTGCCACAGTATACGCCGGCGACACAGGCCAGAAGCCCGGGGACAATAATAGCCATGCTTATCTTCATCGCCTTGGTCCAGCCGCCAAAGTCGGCATTCCCCCTCACATGGTGCCCTATTGCCCCCGTTATGTCGCCAGTCGCCTGCGATATCAGTATCGACGGCACTACCAGCTTCGGACTATAACCCATCAGTATCAGCAACGGGCTTAATAATGTGCCGTACATCATACCCAAGCCGGAGTCCACCATCTCCATAACGACTGCCATAAAACCAAGTAGTATGTACATTACCATTTGCGTTACTCTCCCTTACATATACCCCAATGCCCTTAGTTTTTGCATGGTGAAGGCTTTTTCCTTATCCTGCGCCCTGCCCGACCTCTCCGCTATCTTGGTTACCCTTAGCTCTTCTACTATTTCGTCTATAGTTTTAGCGTTAGAGTCAATAGTGAAGGTGCATGGCTCGCAACCTAAACTTCTATATCTTTTACCATCCTTGGCAAAATACATCGGGTTCACCGGCAGACTCTCCTGCCTTACATATTCCCAGACGTCCAGTTCCCGCCAGTGGAGGATGGGATGAACCCGGGTGTGGGTCTTGTCCTCGGTTATGCTCTGGTATTGGTCCCACATCTCCAGCGGCTGGTCCTTATAGTTCCACCTAAAATCCTCGTCCCGTGGCGAGAAATACCTCTCCTTAGCCCGAATTCCGTGCTCATCCCTTCTTATAGCCAGGATTAAGGCATCAAAACCATGCTCATCCAGGCACTTCTTAAGGGCTTCTGTCTTCAGCCTGGTGCAACACTCAAATTTGCCATCCTTGGGGCTAACCCCTTCCCTAATCGCCCCCTCGTTTCTGGCTACTATCAGGTTCATTCCCCACTCCTTAGCCAGATTGTCTCTAAAGGCGTACATCGGCTTGAACTTATAGGTAGTATCGATGTGGATGACGGGGAAGGGTATTTTGCCAAAGAACGCCTTTTTACACAGCCAGAGGGTAGCAGTGCTGTCCTTGCCTGTGCTCCATAGTATCGCCGGTCTCTTGAATTCGGCGTAAGCCTCCCTAAGGATGTATATACTCCTGTTTTCCAGATCCTTTAGCTCAGACATCTAGGCTACCTTCCTCAATAATTGGCTTATTCTAGATACCCCAGCGCCCTCAGCCTGTCCTTAACCCTTTTCTCATCCTCCTTGGTGAAAGGCTCAGTTCCCTCTTCCTCCTCGGAGACAACCTCCCTCAGCACATAGGTAACATAGCTTGAAACCGAGGTGAAGCCCGTCCCCTTTATCCGCTCCCCAATCTTCTTAAATAAAGGCGCTGGTATCGATACAGTAGTAAATTTCTTCCCTGCCTCGCCCATGATATCCCCCTTTCCACCCTGCTAATTATATGTAATTAGTAATTATATATAATTAAGCAGAGTTTGTCAATACCCTTACTAAAAATAACGGGGGGGTTATATCTGAAGCTGTTTATCCCAAACAAGGGCATGAAGGTTACCGGTACTTCAGGGGCAATTCTAGCCTTTGGTTATGATTCCAACCAAAAAAACCTTGTTATCGCTGCACCATTTACCGTCAACGTCGAATTCTTTGTTGCGGATCTCGTCCCAATTTACTTCTTTCCACTCGCCGGTTCGGAGGGAGGAACGCCTGAAACAGCTAATATGCGCAAAGTTTATTTTGCCCTCTGCCAAGAATTTGTCCAATTCAGCATTGTAACCAAGAGGTACAGTGACGACTATTTTACCTTTAGGAGCTAAAGCGTGTTCTATTAAGGTTTTGAGCACAGTTAGAATCTTCCCCGGCTCTCTTGGTTTACAGTCCCAACCCACGTGTTCAAGTGTTGATATACTTACCACCAAATCATACTTTTTAGATGGCCGAAAATCCACAATGTCCTGGTTAATCACACCGGGGTATTTCTCATACAGGTCGACGACATCATGCCGGCAAGGGAAATAATGATGCAGAACGTTGCCTACCTCGAGAATTCTCTTCCCTTGATATTCTTCCACCATTCCCCAGATTATGGGAACCTCGAGCGACCGTTCATTTTTCCAGGTAGTGTTGTAGCTGTGATAGAAATAGGAACATTTCTTCCCCTGGTATATGAAAGTTAATTTGTTTCTTTTAAGATGCCGATAGTAAAAAGCAGTCGCAATATTGCTCGGCCATGTTGCGGCATACTTGAAGCCTTTGCGGATTACATAGTACAACCCCTCTCTTTTGTATGCGGTTTTTAGAAGGAGAGCTTCCCCCAGCAGAGTCTCACGAATTCTTATTAACATTTCAAGCCTTATCAAAGATAAATGATAACACCATAGAGCATGTTTTGTCATTTTTACCTACTATCTATATTTTTACCTACTATATGATATAATGAATGCTTGGGTTTTCTGTACTGGTTCAAAGTCATATAGGCAGCCGGGGGAACGGTTTATGAAATGGACGATAAAGCACTATTTCCCGGTTAAACAAGCTTTGGCTGTGGAGAATTTAGCCTCATCTGCTACAAGCTGGGATGCTCTGCGGACAGGTGATGACGATACCTGGCAGTCTATCCCAAAAGACAGGTCTATGTGGGTGGCAAGATGTCAACAAAAGCCTGAGATTGCAGTAAATGCAAAGGCGATAGTCGACTTGGTTAAAAGGGAAGGTTTCTATAGCATAATCTCAGTAGGAGTAGGTGCTGCTTATCTGGAATATAACATTAAAAAGCTTCATCCAGCCTTGAGCTTAACCTGTAGCGATTTTACCCCGCGTTCGATTGACCGCCTGCGGGATGTGTTTTTAGAGTGCGATTCCATTGAAGTCTTTGATATGTTGAAAGACCAGTGGCAACCTCGCCAAAATGCACTCTATCTACTTTACCGGGTGGATACTGAATTCAGTGATGAGCAGTGGAAAGGGTTATTTGCCACGATGAGCGAGTCAAATATAAATGATGTGCTCTTTGTCCCCTCGGTGTTTCTGGGATGGCGTTTTTTTATTAAGGAAAAATTGGTTAATTTATGGCATAGGTTGAAAGGTTACCGAATTATGTTTGCTGGCTATGTACGGACCAAGGACACAGTAAAGACGTTCTGGATTTCCCATTACCACGTTATCGCTGAAGTTCCAATCGGGGCATTAACCGGTTTTCTGCTGCGGAAAAATTGATATGTTTGAGCCTTTAAGTGAACCCCTGAAAAAGATAGCCCGCGGTGCTACTATCCTCATGGTGGGGATGTTCCTCGGACTACTACTTCAATTTATCGCCCGGCTCATCGTTGCCAGGTATGCCTTAGAAACTGACTACGGTATCTTTTCGCTAGCCTTGGTTGTATTGACCTTCGCCATGATGCTAGCCAGTCTGGGTCTACATGTGGGAGCCACCAGATATATTGCCCATTTCCGGGCGATGGGCGACGCGGCTAAAGTCCGTGGCACCATATCCGGTTCTCTCCTGATGGCGGCTACTGCCAGCGTCGTCATCGGTGTAGCTCTCTTCTTCGGTGCTGAGGCTATTGCCTTAAACATCTTTCATACCCCTGATTTAATCCCAGGGTTAAAGATATTTAGCATTGGGGTCCCATTCTTTACCCTGATAAATGTCCTTGTTGCCCTCTTTCGTGGCTTTGACCGGGTGGAACCACAAGCGTATTTCCAGTTTATATTGCTTAACACCCTATTCCCGTTGCTGCTGGCAATGCCGGTCTTTCTTAAGCTGCCGTTCGTCAGCGTATTCTATGTCTATCTGGCGACCCTTGTTTTGACCTTCATCGCCTTATCAATATACACTGTCAAGAAATTACCACCGCTCACAGCGTTTGCTGGCGACAAGGCTGGTATCCCGGTAACAAAGGAGCTGTTGCTCTTTTCCCTGCCGCTTTTTGGCAACAGTATATGTGCCATGGTGATGACCTGGACGGACTCCCTGATGCTGGGCTATTTCAAGACGCCAGATGTAGTAGGCTTGTATAACAGCGCCTATCCCTCAGCCCAATTTATTGTCCAACCATTAGCTGCCCTGGCGCTGATCTATGTTCCGGTAGCTACTGCTCTGTATTCTCAGAATTTGATGGCCGAGCTGAGAAGAAACTATGCTGTTGTAACCAAATGGCTGGTTTCCCTGACCCTGCCTATTTTCCTGGTCTTGTGCCTCTTTCCAGAGGTCACGCTAAACCTCTTCTTCGGCTCAGAGTATGTTGCCGCTGCCCCAGCCTTGCGTCTCCTGGCTTTCGGTTTTATGCTCAACAATCTATTTGGTCCCAATGGACCTATGCTGGTAGCTATGGGTAAACCAATGTTCCTGCTTTGGGCGGGGCTAGCAGCGGCTGGGGCGAATGTGATTCTGAACATCGCTCTTATTCCACCTCTGGGCATAGTTGGTGCTGCAGTTGCCTCGGTGGCAGCTATGACCTTGGGAAATGTGGTACCGGTGGCTAAGCTCTACTTTAGTTATCGAGCTCAACCGCTGAGCAAAAATCTGCTTAAGCCGTTAGTGCTTTCCATAGGGCTGGCTTTTCTTTTCCAATTAATAATTAATAGCTTTATTACTGTTACCTGGTGGATGCTACTGCTGCTGTTTATCCTGTATTATGCAATATACGGCATAGCTACGGTGCTTACCCGAAGCTTTGATAGGGAGGATATCGCCCTGCTCCTGCAGATAGAAAAAAGGAGTGGCATCAATGTCACCCCTATAAAGAAAGTCCTGTCCAAATTCCTCTAAACTATAGCTTTGGTAGTTTTTTGATCCTATCTTTTATCCTTGATTTCTCGAAACTTGTAGACTGTTCCATTTTGCTTTTTTTAAATTGTTCCAGAGCGTTTATTGCCTCCAGTTTAAATTTGCGTACCTCGTCTGTTTCTAACCAAATCAGGTTCGCTTTTTCTCCAGGGTCATCTTTTAAATTGTAAAGCTCTTCAGTTAGTACTCTGTTAGGGAACAGGGTGCTCTCAGTGCGAATATATTTCCACTTTGGCATTCTGTAGGCAAGGATTGTTTGCTGCTCTGAGCTAGGAGAAGTTATAACACTTACTGCACCTTTGGCTGTGCCGCGCACTCCCCTCATCAAAGGTACGAAAGGTTTCCCATGGAACGTATCAACCTCTCTAAGTCCAGCTAGGGCAACAATTGTGGGTGCTAGGTCCAGAAGACTTACCTCCTCTCTAATTATAGCTCCGGCTTTTATTCTAGACCCCTTGATTATCAAAGGAACATGGATTATACCGTCATATAATGTCAGGTGACCAGCTCTGCCATGTTCCCCAAATTCATCACCATGGTCTGCGGTGAAAATTAGGATAGTATTTTCAAGGCGGCTTTCTGCTTTACGCAAAAACCAGCCTATATTATCATCAACGTACCTTATACTGGCATCGTACAAGTCCTGCAGTGTTGCTACCTCTGACGGTGATAGTTGAGTTGGATCCGTAGCTGATTTTCGCCAGAGAGCGCTAATTTGGTAGCGGCTGATTCCCTTCCCGTGGAACTGGCTGACATACCTTGGTGGAGGCATATATGGAGCGTGGACATCCATATAGTGGAGCCAGAGGAAGAAGCTTTTGTTGTGACTATTGAGCCATGAAAACGCCTCTTCACTTGTTTGTTCAGCATGAGTGATTGGGTTACCACTCAAAGCAAAGGAAACAGAGTCAGCGTATTTATCAAGTTTGGCCAGAAAACCTAAAAACATCTTGTTTGATATTGCTGACAATACTTTGTCAACCAGCCACTCCCTTACTATCCAGAACCTAGGTGTATCCCTCCAGCCTTCATCAAACTTATCAAATCCCTTATTATAGCTCCAGAGCTGACTCAGAAAGGGGTTGGAGGTAAAAGCGGCCGTGCCGTAGCCAGCTTCTCCAAATGCCTCAGCCAGAGTAGTATTCCGCTGTATTATTCTTTTATGCTCATCAACATGCAATGGAGGCAAGGCTGAGGCAAGTATAGAAGGAAAGGCACTGGCTGTGTTCCCCCCGCATGATATTGCCTCGGTAAACAGCGTTCCTTGCGAAGCTAACTTATCTATCTTAGGGCTGGTGTCTCTGGCGTAGCCATAGCAGCCGAGATGGTCAGGCCTGAGGCAGTCAACTGTTATTAGAAGAACATTAGGTAATCTACTAGCCATTTACCCTCCTCCCTGCATCCTCAAGCGACAGTCCGGGCTATTACGGTGATGTTCCAGACATTTTCATCAACTTTTCCGTTTAAATCCATAAAGGGGCAGATTTGTAGCACTTCAAATCCGGCATCTTCAAGATAGTGGGACATCTCTTGAGGAAAATAATATCGAATAATATGCGTCTCTTTAATCTCATCAAGTATGGTGTTGTTTTTAATAACCAACATATGGTAATTGACCTGGCAGGTATGGTTGACAGCATCTAGCTCCGGCTGAGCAGTCCTAATAATTTTCAGTCCTTTGGCCTCAACCGTTTTTACCCTCACTTCGGGTAAAATCCTCAATACCGCCAGTCCATTCCAGAAATCAAAAACGAAGAGAGCCACATTTCTCAAATGTTTTCTTACATTTTTCAGCGTTGATAGCATATCTTTAGTGTCTGTCACATAGCCTACCACGGCAAACATACTAATGCAGGCGTCAAAGGTTCTCCCAAGATTGAAGCTACGCAAGTCCATCACTTGAAAGTCTAAACTTAAGTTGGTACCTTTAGCCTTTTTCCTTGCCTCGGCAACCATAGCTTCTGATACATCAATTCCAGAAACCTCGTAGCCTTTTTTGGCTAACGGAATAGCATGTCCCCCTGTACCACAGCCAAGCTCCAAGATTGTACTTATTTGGCTATGGGAATATTTTTGGAAGACTTGCTCGACAAAATCACACTCAGCCTTGTAATCTTTATCGCTATAGATTAGGTCGTAATATTGAGCATAACCTTTCTGGTAAACTTTTCCCATTATTTTAAACCCACCTTAGCAGCCTAATAAATGCCTTTTTATGGTTTAGTAGCGATAAATATGGAATCGCCCTGATACGACCGGCCACCAGTAAGAAACGCAAGTGTGAATTTTAGTGCTTCTTTTAGCCCATCCTGCTGCTTTATTTTCCAAACCTTCCTGAAATTCTTTTTGAACTCGCTTACCCTATTTCCAGAGGTTGTAGTAGCTTCTAAATCCAAAACATCATGCCAGCTATTTACTATCCTGAATCCGAAGCTCTCAAGCAGTCTTCTAACTTGTTTAAAGGAGAAGGAACCAAGCTCGGCAGGGCTCTCAATGTCTAATTTACGGTGAATGTTTTTAATCAGGTTAGTGATTTGACTATATGTATTCACGGTGAGAAACACAAATCCGCCATCCTTCAAAACCCTCTTCATTTCTCCCAGGATTTTGCTTGGATTCTCAGCGTGGTCCAGTGTATCTGTAGCAATCACAATATTGAATTGCTTGTCCGCAAAAGGCAAGTCTTCGCCAGACCCTTTTATCCACTTAACTTCCTGAGGCATATCAAAATTTGACAAATAGTAATCCATTAATGGGTCTACGCCATATCTTTCCCCCGCAGGGATGAAGTTAATCATCCCGCATGGACCACAACCAATGTCTAGGATTTTATCACTCGGTTTCAGGTCAGCTTGTGCTTTTAAGATATTGATATAGCGGCTCCATATTTTTTTTGCTCGTTGCTGTCTTTCCCGGTTATCTTTCCACTGCTCATCCCAGTATCTCATTTGATACGCTTGGGCACGCTTAAATTTGCCAGTTAATTTTTCCCCTTTCATGCTCCACACCCTACAGCTCTCAGGCTATTTATTCAAGGCTCTTTTTTCTAAACCCCTAGTTTACTTATTGACTTAATCGCTTCACTGACATATTCTAATTGCTCGTCAGTCAAGCCAGCACCACTTGGCAGATATAATCCCTTTCTCCCCAGTTCCTCAGCCACCGGGCATCTGTCTTTTTTATCCTTGAACAAGCCTAATTTGTGAAAAACTGGCTGTTGGTTCATAGGAATAAACATAGTCCTAGTTTCAATGCCTTTCTCCAGCAATCTAACCATTAGCTCGTCCCTGCTTATGCCAAGTTCGTCTTCAACCACGATGCAATACATCCAGTAAACATTCTTTGCCCACGGTTTCTCAACGGGCAAGGTTAGCCCTGGTATGTCCTTGAGCATTGAGTTATAAAAACTGGCTATGTATCTTTTCTTTTGTATAAACTCGTCTATTCTCCCCAGTTGAGCCACACCGATGGCGGCTTCTACGTTGGTCATCCGGTAGTTGTACCCAAGATAATCATGCAGAAACCGCCTCTTGGCACCGAAGGCAAGGTTCCTCAGTAGTTTTGCCCGTTCGCTTATCTTCACGTTGTCTGTTATCAGCATGCCGCCTTCGCCGGTGCTTATTATCTTATTACCATAAAAGCTAAAACAACCTATATCGCCGATGCCCCCCACCTTCCTCCCCTTATATTCCGCGCCATGAGCCTCAGCGGCATCCTCAATGACATGCAGGCGATATTTCTTGGCTATTTTCATTATCGGGTCCATGTCACAAGGATGACCATAGATATGAACTGGCATAATAGCTCTGGTTTTTTTGTTTACTCTTTCCTCTATTTTGGTTACATCTATGTTCCAGGTCTCTCTTTCCGAGTCCACTACTACCGGTGTTGCCCCGCAGTGGACGATAGCCAGCGCCGAGGCTATATTGGTAAAGGTTGATACCATGACTTCGTCACCGGCGCCTATCTCCAGTGAGGCTATCGCTAGGTGTAACGCCGTTGTTCCGCTGGAGGTAGCGACGCCATATCGCCTTCCACAATATGAACTGAATCTTCTCTCAAATTCGGCGATGTAGTCTCCGGCAGTCCCTGAAATCATTTTTGATTTCAGGCAGTTAATAACATTTTTAAGCTCTTCTTCGCCAATCTCTGGCTCACATACCGGTATCACTCCTTTACCTCCAGAAACTGCTTATCCTCTTCAATGCTAAGATATGGTCCCTGCTTTATTTTAATAGCTTTAAATGTTTCCAGCGCCCTGATGGCGTGCCCGCCATTTATAAGCAGGGCAACATCACCCTCGTTGAGGATGGTTCTATCTATCCGCTTACCCTTTTCGTTGTAAAAATTGACTTCCACCTTGCCGTATTCTATGTGCAATGATTCTACTACGTCGTGAACGAGCTTTTTTGAATGTTTATGGATGTGTGGCGGTTCCTTGTACCCCTTCTCATGTTTTATGATTCCGAGTTGCAGCGAGGTGTCCTTTGGAGTGTAGAAGGTGGTTGCTTGCGGGTCTAATTCCTTGCGTAAAATCAGAGCAAACAGCGTGCCCCCGTGCTCTATCCTTTCCGCCATTGTCTCACCTGTCTAGCCTCAGTGCTCGGGATAATATCCTGTTTTCACTGGGGTAATTAGGGGCATCCCAGGGGAATCTTTCTCCCTTCTGCCATCTCTGCCAGCGGTTCAGGTCTTCCTTGACCATTATCCTTACCAGCTCATCAAACCTTGTCTTGGGTTCCCAGCCCAGCTTTTGTTTTGCCTTTGAATAATCCCCCTGCAGGAAATTGACGTCCAGAGGTCTTAAGAACCTCTCATCTACCTTAACGTATTTCTTCCAGTCCAGGTCAGCAATGGCAAAAGCCTTTTCCAGAAACTCTTCAACCGAGTGCGCCTCGTTGGTGGCAATCACATAATCATCAGGTTTATCCTGCTGGAGCATAAGCCACATTGACTCAACATACTCCGGGGCATAGCCCCAGTCCCTCTTTGCCTTCAGGTTACCCAGTTTTAAGTCCTTCTCCTGGCCTATAGCAATCTTCGCCACGGCGTTGGTAATCTTGCGGGTAACAAACTCCAGCCCCCTGAGGGGTGATTCGTGGTTAAAGAGGATTCCGTTACAGGCGAATATCCCGTAACCCTCCCGGTAGATTCTGGTCACCCAGAAGCCGTAGAGCTTGGCGGCGGCATAGGGGCTGGCTGGTTGAAAGATGTCTTCTTCCCTCTGTGGCTTTGGGCTGCTGTCCCCGAATAGCTCGCTGGTTGACGCTTGATAGAACCTTATCTTCGGATTTATCTCCCTGATTGCCTCCAGGATTCTGGTCACTCCCAAGCCGGTTATCTCCCCGGCGCCTACCGGTTGCTCAAAGGACGTGCCGACAAAGCTCTGCGCTGCCAGGTGATATACCTCATCGGGCTCAGATAGCTTGAGAGCCTCGGTAAGCGAGGCGGCATCCACCAAGTCTGCCGGAATTAGCTCTACCTTATCAAAGATGTCAAGATACTGGAGCCTCCAGAAGTTAGGGGTGGAAAGCCGCCGGAAGGTGCTGAATACCTTATAGCCCTTACCCAGAAGGAACTTCGCCAGATATGCCCCATCCTGCCCGGTTACCCCGGTGATAAGTGCCCGTTTCGCCATTTTTAGTTTTCCCCTTACCGCGATGCCTGGCATCGCATTCTGGTCGCCAATTAACTCTAGTATAGCATATTCTGGAAAAAGAGTGATAAAAGGCGTAGCGGTGCTGATTGGCTGCTTAAAGACCCCTTGGAGAGACTAGCTCCTCTATATATTTCCACATCGTCTCTGAATTACGGTCCCAGGAAAAAAGCCTTTTCGCCCTCTCCCGGCTGGCTTTTCCCATAGCTTGGCGGAGCTCGCGGTCTTTAAGAAGCTTGATAATCATCTTAGCCAGGGCATCTGTATCTCCCATTGGGGCGATGAAGCCAGTTTCTCCGTGAACAACATCCTCTCCCGCGCTTCCGCCACTAAACGACACCCCCGGCGTCCCGCAGGCGGCAGCCTCCACTAAAGCCATACGAGTGCTTTCATACAGGCTTGGTTGTACCACTACCTTGGCCAGCGAGTAATAATAGGGTAAGTCCTCTTCCCTGATAAAGGGCAAAAATTCGATATTAGATGCCACCTTCAAGCTCCGGGCTAGGCTCATCAGCTCGGCGCGCGCTTTCTCATCCTTGTGAGGATTCAATATTAGAAGACGACAATTGGGCACCTGAGAGACGATTTTGGGAAGGGCTTCTATGAGGAAACGAGTCCCTTTAACCGGATTCAGATAGGTAGCCGAATGTAAGATAACATCATAGCCCGCATAATTAGCTTCCAAAGCGGGGTTTCTTTTTCTGGTGAAGAGTTCGCTGTCAACGCCAACATAGATTACTTCAGGTAACCTACCGTATATCTTCTGACCACGGGATGCGGTAAACTCGTCGGTGACTACCAGTTTATCAGCTCTCCTCATCACCCTTTTGTCATATATGCTAGCAAAGGGGCGAGCACCTCTTAACAAATACCTCTGAATAATAGGAAGCCCCTTGATGTAGGTGGGCGAGTAAATCCAGCCATTGGGCTCAAAGAAAATGGCAATGGTTCTTTTATCTAGATTAGCTGCAATCAGGCTTGTGGTTGGAGAACTGGAAATTAAGACGTCGTATTCTGCAAGCAAGCGTTTTAGCTTATCGGTATTTGCCCAGATATAGTAAGGGTATAATATCCAATATCTGAGATCATCTGAGGCGATGTTGGAGAACTCCTTAACTTCTATGCCGGCTTGACTAAATATTCTCTTGTTGTCAACGGAGGCCTTAGTTACATAGACATCCAACGCACATTTTCCCTTCAGCCTCCTACTGACCTCGAGGATATATTTGACCCCTCCGTTCCAGTACAAAAAATTCTCATGCAGCCATGCCACCCTCATCCCACGACCTCTAGTATCTCAAAGTGAAATATATAAAGTATAGCTTAATTATAGCTAGGAAGCAACACAGGTACACCTATTCAGAAGCTGCGCCCTCCTCCATAGGCTATTTTCCCATCCGCCTAAGCAGCACTCGGGCGCCATTATTGTCATATATAATATTTCCGTTGTCAATGGCCTGACTAAATCCCGGAATATCATCAAAACTGACCTGCTGCCTGCCGGCATATACAGTGCCGAAGGTCAACATCCTATTCTCATTGTTCCATGTCCTGAGGTATATATAGCCGGGGGAGGAAATGTTGTCGCTATAGAAGAGCCCGTAATGTAAGAATATCTTGCCGCCATGATAATCGGCGGATATAGTGTAATTCTCATCGGCTACCTTAAAGAGCCAGTCAGCGGCAGCAATATCCTGTTTAGTAAAGGTTGTAGTCACATCTACTCGGTAGCTTGATAGGGCGATGGAATATGGCGTATCGATGAAGTTAGTGGTCTGGCTTCGGCTAAGCTCAAAGACAACCCCACTGTTGAAGATGAAATAGGGTATTAGTACAGCAAGAACCAAGAACTGTACGACTGCCGGACTATCAAGGCTCAAACGTGAGGAGGCAAAAGTCCTGCGGAATACCCTCGCTAACCTCGCTACACCATAGACAATGACCTCACCACCGAAAAGAAACAGGGGAGCCATAAGGAGTAAGGTAATCTGGAAAATCCGAGTGGCACCCATACCATAGCTGGTACTGATACCATAGCCCCTCGGGGGCAGGACAAAGATGCTGAGTAGAACGAGCACACTCACTATAGTTAAGGAAATGTATTCGGCTTTGAATTTGCCCAACCCTCTAGGGCGAAAGACGAGCCTAAAAAAGCCGACAATAAGGCAGAGTTCAACGACGTACTGAAAGATACGCCAGACTTTTCCCCCGGCTGACGCCCAAGGAAAATCAAGCCCCAGGGCAGTCTGCGCTAAGGGCTCTTTGGCTAACGGGCTTAAAAAGCCGAGACTACCAGTAGCCGCTTGCCCAGTTGTTTTTTCTACAACCCCGCTACCAGCACCGATGCCACTGAGGGCTGCCCCTGAGGCAACCACACTGTAATAACCGAGCATGAAAACTAGGCTTATGCCAACAATGACGGCCAGGGCTTTCCGATTAAAAGCCCCGGCCGCGGTCAAATCAGCCGGTAAAGGACGAGACTTCCCTACCAGCCACTGCCATACGGCTTGACCGGGGCGGCTCTTGATGAAAATGAGAAGCAGTGCACCAAAAATCAGGTAACCAATATAACCAGTACCCATTCCGTAGTGAGAAACGACTACACCGAAACCAAAGATAAGAACCAAGGTAATTCTTTGTATCAAAGTCAATTTACGGTCTACCATCAGCAATATCACCAGAACAAAAAATAGTTCGGCGACTTGCTGCCTGGCTAACTGAGCCATGTCCATCGTGAACATGGGCATCGAGATAAAGAAAAGGGTAGCCAGAAAGGCATAGAGGGGTTTGATTTGAAGACGCCAGATATGGAAAAGCCCTAGGGGCACCAGGCAAAAGAAAAGCGGATAGATTGCCTTGAATAGCCAAATAACGTTCATGTTGAGTAAGAGCGAGTAAATAGGTGCCAGCATAACAATGCTCAAGCACGAATTTATGGTGAAAGGGGTGGTGGCGTCCCAGTAGCCATTTTCTATTACTTGACTGCCGGCATAATACTCCAGGTGGATATCACTGCCTACCAGGTTACTTGATATAAGGGTAGTCTGGTATAGAAGTGCGATAGCGGTCATTAATATCAAGAAGGGGTAGATTCGGGGAGTGATAAACTTATTGAAAGCAACTAAGCCGATGATAACTATAACGATAAAGATAAGGGCAAGGAGTAAAATGTTGTTCTGATAGTTGTTGACCAGGCTGGTTCCCAATACGGCAAGGAGAGGCAAAAGGATAGCCAGTAAAACCGGCTTGAGTATGGAGCTAGAGTCTGATTTTGCCCCGAAGTCTTTATCCCGTTTATAAGTCAGAAAGCATAATATCAGGAAAAGGACGGTGAAAGTAGCTGTGAGTGGGGCTAGGGTGATGGGGTGGGCGATTCCTAGGGGTGGCAGGGCAAAGTTTGCCACGACGCCAACTGCCATAACGAAGGCGAGGCTTAGCCCCACTGAATAGAGCAGGCTTTCTATTATGCCTACGTTGTGGATTTTTAGGATTCTGAGAAGAAGCATGCCGGGGATAAAGGTGAGGAAAACGAAACCAACAATTTGCCTTAAGACAGGGATATCAAAACCCAGGCTCGCCAGCCCGATGAGCCCAAGCATGGCTAATAACAGGCTCAGTGAAAGCGTCAGGCACCTTTTGCTTTGCCAATCGTTAGGTGGTGCCATTAAAAGACCTCCCAGATTGTTACCCTCCTTCTCTGGCAATCCAATAGTCGTACCACTTGCTTAAATTGAAAAGGAGCCAAAGGTGAACGCTGCTATCAGCTTTTCCAGTTTGCTGCTTGTCTAGCATGTTCCTTATATATTCATAATTGAAGAGACGGCGTTCCCTAATCTTGGAGTTGAGAATCGAGTAGGTTATATACTTGCCTAACTCCCCGCCAAACCACTCTTTCACCGGAGCACTAAATCCTTGCTTCTTACGATAAATTATATTATCCGGGATAATTCCTTCCGATGCTTTCTTCAAGATATATTTCAGCTGTCCATTTTTCACCCTTAACCTGCTGGGAATACCCATAACAAACTCAACCAGTTTATGGTCTAAGTAAGGTGCTCTACCTTCAACAGAGGTAGACATGGTTATCTTGTCCACTCGCATCAAGAGTAGCTCCGGCAAACGCTGCTTTAGTTCCAAGTAAATCATCCTTTCCAGAAAATCGGCTCCGGGTTTTTGGCTATCAATTTTATCAAGGTGACCCTTTACGACATTAAGCGAGCTAAGGTCATGCCAGCTATCGTTTGCCTTATGCTGTAGCAGTCTTTTCTGCTCTTCAGTGAAGGCAATTGCCCCTCCCCAGAAGAGTTCTTCACTAGAGGCAGCACGCCTCAGGATATCCTGAAAGGCAGCGCGCCTTAGCCCATCCTCTATAATAGCCCACTCACTCACGGGTGGGGAGGAGACAAATTTGTATGCTATCTCCCTGAGAAACTGGGGGGACTTCATATACCACTTCCAGAAGTAGTGGTAAACATTCAGATAGCTCATGTAGCCGTCGTAACCAAAGAATATTTCATCACTTCCCTCCCCTATCTGAATGACAATCACGCCGTTATCTCGGGCTAATCTGGAAACAAAATATAGCGGGACACAAACATAGTCGGCAATCGGCTCATCCTGATGGTGTATCAAGTTTGGGATATAATCCATGAGGTCCTTAGCATCAATGATAATCTCGTGATGGTTAGTTTTAAATTTCTTGGCTATTTGACGGGCATAGTCAAATTCATTATACGCCGGCTGGTCTTTGAAGCCCACGGAAAAGGTTTCCACAGGTCTATTCATCAGCCTTGCCATCAGGGCAACACTGGTGCTTGAATCTATACCCCCACTCAAGAAAACACCAAAGGGCACATCGGACATCATCCTCTTTTCAATAGAGTTTGTAAGCAGTTCCCGAACCGTATTAATATAGTATTCCTCGGGATAGTCCTTATCTGGCGGTGGGACAATAGCATCCCAATACTGCTGCTGACGAATGTCCCCTTGCCGATTGCACTCCATGATGTAGCCGGCAGGCAGTTTATTTATGCCTCTAAATAGCGTCATCGGTGCCGGAGTCACAAAAAAGGTAAGGTAGTGATAAAGGGCGGTAGTGTCTATATCTCGCTCTATTTGGGGGTGCTCTAAGATTGCCTTTATCTCTGAGGCAAAAATCAGCTGTCCGTTCTGGATAGTATAATATAGTGGCTTCTTACCAATTCTATCCCTGGCTAAAAATAACCGCCGTTTTTTACTGTCCCATAAAGCAAAGGCAAACATTCCTTCCAAGTCCCGGACACAATCTACCCCTTTCTCCTCATAGAGGTGAAGAATTGTCTCAGTATCGGTGCCGGATTTGTAGATGTGTCCTTTGCTTTGCAGCTCCTCTCGCAGACTTTGGTGGTTATAAATTTCTCCATTATAGATTAGCCAAATAGTGCCATCTTCATTACTCATAGGCTGGTGCCCGGCTGAAGAGAGGTCAATAATGCTCAAACGCCGGTGCCCTAAACCGATTTTTTTGTCCGGACTGATATATACCCCAGCGTCATCAGGACCACGGTGCGCCATCGTATCTCGCATCCGGGTAACCAGAGCCTCGGTTATTTCAAAATTTGTACCCGTATAATTAAAGACGCCACAGATGCCACACATTTGAATACCTCAAGGTTTCCGTCCTTGGATAATCATAAACCAGCCAAGACCCTGTGGAACAAGCCTGCTAACCCATCTCGGCAGATATTTGTCCCTTCTATAGCGGAGGTCATAAGGAGTAAGACGAACCTTGATTTCCAAATCCCTAAACGCCGAAAACATCTGCCGAGCCTCAGCTACAGTATAAGCCTTTGTCCCTGGGCTTTCATGGTGATTGGCGATTATATCTTTTAAGCTTCGGAACGGTCTAAGGGCAAATAGCCCAAACAAAAGATATAGTTGCAGGGCAACCAGCGAGCGCCGATGGTAAAGCATGATGCAGATTTCACCACCCCGCTTTGCCACCCGATAAATCTCACGAATAGCCTTTGTTGGATTAGGCGTATGATGAAGGACCCCCCAGGAATAGATTAGCTCAAACTCATTATCCTTAAAGGGGAGATTTTCAGCGTCGGCGACAAGCACGTTTCCTTGGCAATTATAGGCGTGTAACCTTGACTTGGCTAAAAACACAGACCTTGGTGACAAATCAATCCCGACCACATGCGCCCCAGCCTTGGCAAATCGAACTAGGTCACTGCCAACGCCACAGCCTACCTCAAGTATTTTCTTACCCGCCCATTTGTCAAACTGAGCATAGTCGGCAATAAAGGGCTCCAGCCGGTTTCTGTTCTCGGCAATAGCCTCAAAGTATTCCAACGAGCCTTCGGGATAGGCAACGCTAGCCGTGCCACATGGTGTATCATCCCAGTATTGTCTAACCAGGTCTTTCTGTCTCATCGGCGTTAAACTTATTTGGGGCGACCGTACTTGCGATAGAGCTCTTTAACAACCATCTCCATAACCCTGACCACCTCCCTGCCCTCCTCACCTGTTACCGGAGGTTTGGTGCCTGACAAAATGCTATTGACAAACATCTCAATCACGGTATCGTGCCCAAGTCTAAATTGCCCTGTAGCCACCTTGAAGCCATTAGCCAGCAAGCCGGTTATTGTCTGGGAAACAGAACCCAGCGAGGTTGAGACCAGACTCCAGGAGCTTAGTGACGTCTTAGCCCCCTGGCGGAGGACGAGCATACTCTGAAGGTCAAGGTGCAAGGCGCTCTCCGTGCCTAAAATATCAACGTTAGCTGTATAGCGGTTGCTGGCGTAGGAGATAGTTATGGAGCTGACTGCTCTTTCTCCCTCCAGCTCTATCCTGAATTCATCAAAGGGAGCCCAGGGATGCTCCAAGAATCTTTTGGCATAGACGTCTACATTTTTTACCTTATTCAAAAAGGCTAAGGATATATAGACAGGATGTGGTCCAGTCTCACCGATTAAGCCCCCGGGTAATTTATGTATCCAGTAATCCTTCCTCATTATCATCTCGTCCCTGGGGTCAGAGAGGAAGATTCTCATGCCAGTAAAATCGCCAATGGCACCTTCGGCAACAAGCTTCCTGGCCTTAACCAGCGGTGGGTGAAATAGGACATTATGAACGATACAAAGTTTTCTTCTATGTTTGCGGGAGGCATCGAGCATCCGGTCACAGTCAGCAGTAGTAAGTGCCATTGGCTTTTCTAATAGTATATGGCAGCCATGCTTTAATGCCTCTATAGCCAATGGCGCATGAATTTGAGGCGGGGTACATATATCAACGATGTCTAAATTTTCTTCAGACAGCATCTGGGAGAAGCTTTGATATGTTTTGGGGATGTTATACTTCCTCGCTGCCTCTTTTGCTAGGTCTTCGTTTTTGTCACAGGCCGCCTGGAGAATAACGTTATTCTTCAGTCTAATAAAGCCGGGGATATGTCGTTTAACCGCTACCGCCCCACAGCCCACTATCCCAACCTTAAGCTTGTTTGCCATTTTCCTCCTTAAAATCTAGCACATGCCTCTATCTTGTCCCGATTCTCTATAATCCAGTCGTATACCTTTTTAATTCCGTCTTTCATTCTCGTCTTTGGTTCGTAACCCAAGACCTTCCTCGCCTTTTCAACAGAGGCTCTTCTCCGGGTGATCTTGTCCCAGTCCCTTCTCGGGATGAGCTTCACCCCGCTCGGATTGCCGGTGATTTCATTGACCATATTGGCGATATCTATAACCTTGGTCTCCCTATCTGAGGCTAGGTTAAAGGCATCGCCGACTGCCTCAGGGACTACGCCAAGACGTAACGTCCCATCGATGATATCATCAACAAAGGTAAAGTCCCTGGTCTCCTCGCCGGTGCCGGTTATGGGGAGGGGCTTCTTGTGGAGTGCCCAATAGATAAAGTTGGGAATTACATTACGATAGGCGCCAGGTACTTCGCCGGGACCATAGACATTGAAGTAGCGGGCTATAGCCAAAGGCAGACCATAGTAATTGTAGAAGAAATTGCAGTAGAGCTCGCCAAGCAGTTTCGTAATCTGGTAGGGCGTATCAAGATGGAGGGAGACAAAATCTTCCTTTAGTGGCAGTGGCGCCTGGCTGCCATAGACAGAGCAACCGGAGGAAGCGAAGACGAACTTGCCCACCTTGCTAAGGTGAGAATATTCTAGAACCTTGAGCATGCCAAGCCCGTTAACCTCAAGGTCAGTCTCGGGGTTATCCACTGAATTTTGGTTGGCGAAGTGTGCTGCCAAATGAAAGACAAAGTCAAGCTTCCCCACGAATGCCTTCTTCAATACCTCATTGTCCAGTATGCTGCCTTCGATGAAAATTACGCTCGGGTCAACGGGGATATTCCACTTTTCGGCGGCAGAAAGGTCATCAAGGACGATGATTTTAGCCGCCTTAGCCTTAATCAAGGCTTTGGTCAGGTTGCTGCCAATGCAGCCTGCCCCCCCGGTAATGAGAATGCTCTTGCCTTTATACTCGTTAAGATAGTCCTTCATTTTCCCTTCCCCCTTACAACTTCCTTAAGGATTCCCTCAAATTCATCAGTAATATTATCCCAGCTATATCTTTCAACAAAACGCCTGGCTTTGGCACCAAGCTTTTTCAAGCTGCCACCTTTGGTTAGCTCGATAGCCTTTCTAACCGCATCCTCCGGCTGGCTGACATAGACAACGCCATTGTCTTTGCCAAACTCTTTTATTACCCCGGGCAGACTGGTTGAGACCACCGGCTTGGCCATCGCCATATATTCATACATTTTAATCGGCACAATGTCCTGCATTATCTTCTCTCTGGAATAGGCGGGCAAAAGACATATGTCCGAGGCGGCAATAAGCGCCGGAATCTCTTGATATGGCTTCTTACCGGTAAGAATGAGTCTATCCTTGAGGTTGTACTTCTGTCGTATTTGCTTAAGCTCATCATAGGCATCGCCCTCGCCGACAATAAGGAACTTGAGCCTATTATCCTTCGTCTTTGCCACCTGCACTGCCACCTCTTTTAAGCCGGAAAAGTTATATAGCCAGCCCATGAAGAAGAGGACGGTGTCATTCTTCTTAAGCCGGTACTGCTTTCTAATGGCACTGCCATTTTCTTTAGGACTAAACTGCTCAATATCAATGCCCGCCCTGAGCACCTGGGTGCGCTCAGGTGTAGCTCCTATTTTTGTTACATATTCCTTTAGCTGGTCATTAATTACCAGAACCCTGTCCGCCTGCTTCAGAGTTCTGCTTTCCACTATCTTGGCGATATACTGAAAGGGCTTAAAGGGTATGAGCCGATGCAAGACATCTATCCAGTAATAGACGAATGGAATATCGTTTTGCTGGGCAGCCTTAGCTGCCAGGTAGCTATTAAGGATACTGAAGCCGATAATCACATCGGGGGAAAACTCTTTTATCTGGCGCTCAATCTCTTTCCTATGGGTAAAAATGAGGGAAATATAATCCAGCCAGGGGATTTTAACTATGCCCGGGCGAATTACAGTAACCTTCGCCCCCTGGTAAGTCTTGGCTATATTTTCAAAGACCTTCCGTTGAGAATAAAGCTCCCTTTCGCCTTGAGTCCTCCACAAAATCTCGTAATCAATAGCCCGAATCTGGTGCCCTCTTAGCGAAAGCCTGTCCGCTAGCTGATGCTGCTGATGGGGGCCTTTCTTAAGCCAGTCGCTCTCTTGAACGAGAAGTATCTTCATTTAAACCCGTAGACCTTTTTCATCCACGCAATCGTTTTGGGTATTCCCTCCTCTAGCGGGACTTTGGGGTCGTGCTTTAAATCCCTTCTTGATTTGGAGAAGTCCATATGCTTGACCTTAGTGGTGAAGGGCTCAGCTTTTTTATAGGTGACCTTGGCATCAGTCTTGCCCAGATTTTTTAAAATAAGGTCGGAGACATACCTGATATCATGCTCCCACTCCTCTTTGCTACCGATGTTGTAGACCTCGCCAGGCTTAAAATTTTCGACAATGTTAGCCAGGGTGCGACAGGTATCCTCAACATAGTCAAAGATGCGCTTATGCCCTTGGTAAACAGTATAGGGCTCATTTTGTAGTGCCTTATAGATGAAAGCCGGGATGACACCACGGTAAGGGCTGTAGTACTCGTGAGGTCCGTAGGCATTAACCGGCCTCACCCTTACCGTCTCCGTCCCGAACATGGCTTGCGAGTTCAGTACCTGAAGCTCTCCCACCCATTTGGTCATGGCATAATCATTCATCTGCTTTATCGGCACCTTGTCCATCACATCCTCACTCATTATGCCATCATAATCCCCATAGACCTCGGCGCTGGAGAAGAATATCATCCTGAACCTTTTCTTCTCCTGAAGCCGAATCATGTTCTTGGTGCCGACGACATTGGTCAGCCACAGGTTTTCATAGTAGTCCTCGCCATTCCAGCGCCCATACTCTGCTGCCAGGTGATAGACATAGTCAAAGTCTTGCTCAAACACCCTCTCCAGCTGACGGTATTTAGTAACATCGCAACGGACGTAGGTGGGACTCTCTCCCTGTCCCAGGTCGCAGACCCAGACGTCATGCTTTCTCCGCTTTAGCTCCGGGACAAGGTTTGAGCCGATAAAGCCAAGGCCTCCGGTAACCAATATCTTAGCCATCTTTTGCTCCTGTTATTATTTTTATGATTCTCTCGCCGGCTTTGCCATCCCCGAAGGGATTTGTCCACTTGCTTTCCTTGCTAAGCATAAGCTCAGCACACCCCAGTATATTATCCGGAGAAGCACCGGCCAGGATGTTAGCGCCAACCTCAAGGGTTTCCGGTCGTTCGGTATTGTCCCTCAAGGTAACACAGGGCACACCGAGGATACAAGCCTCTTCCTGAACCCCGCCGGAATCGGTCAGAATAAGCCGGGCATTGCTCTCAAGCTGGAGGAAGTCAAGAAAGTTAACCGGCTCAATTTGCTTGAGTTTTCGGGATTTGAGGCCAAACTTGGTCATCATCTTCTTGGCGCGAGGATGGATGGGGTAGACTATGGGCAGGTGAAAGGCATCAGCCACCTTGTCTAAACCCTCTAAGATTGAGGCAAGTCTTGACGAGTTATCGACATTCTCCTGCCGGTGAAGGGTTAGTAAAAAATACTCCTTTGGGGCAAGGTGCAGGTTATCAAGGACTTTTGCCTTCTTCTTGGCAACATCTAAATTCTGGTAGACGGCGTCAACAATAGTATTACCGGTGACAAATATCTTCTCTTTAGGTATGCCCTCACCGAGGAGGATTGTTTTTGCCTTCTCGGTGGGA
>Ga0315282_10004499_pt1 | contig 24264 bp, 21 predicted proteins | sample YL17G07_20_MG_FD_203693 | JGI IMG/M metagenome (GOLD analysis project Ga0315282, IMG submission 203693) | Sediment microbial communities from Yellowstone Lake, YNP, Wyoming, USA - YL17G07_20 | ecosystem: Environmental > Aquatic > Freshwater > Lake > Sediment | place: USA: Wyoming | collected... | reverse complement strand
GACCAAAATTCTCCGGGTAAGGCCGCCCGCTTCAGCAGGCTGAGCAAATTGTAGGTCAAGACGTTGAGCCGGAACCACGCCGCGTTCGCCCCGAACTTTCCGCTCGGCAATGCCTTCGCCGCCAACTCGTTCTTCAACACGTGGTGCGTGTGCTCCACGGTCCCCGCTTTCTCCCGGTGCCACCGCAACAATTCCAACCCATCCCCCTCCCGGTTGCTCACCACCGCAAAATGCTTCACCCCGCTCCCGTCCGCAAACAGCGCCCCCTGCTTCTTCACCACCCGCACCGCCAGGTACCGCCGCAGGCAGGGCCGATCCTTCCGATAATCCCCATCGTCCGGAACATACGCCACCTCCGCCCACTCTCGAACCGCGTCGCCCTCCTCCGCATCCACCTGCCACGCCGACGCCGGCAACTCCAGGATCGCCGCTCGCAACTGCGGCGTCAGGTCCGCGCTGATCGCATAGCCGATCCCCTGCTCCTCGCAAAAAAATAAAACCTCGTTCTGGTAGAGTGCGCTGTCCGCGCGCAGGAACTTCTCCTTCACTCCTGCGGGCAAAGCCCCAAACGCCGCCTCCAAAATGCGCCGGTTCCCGCACCCCGCCGGCACGTTCCCGTCCCGAAATTCATCATGCACAATTGCATCCTGCTCCGCCCACACCGCCACCACCGGCTGATACCCCTGGGTCCCGTCGTAGGCCGTGGTCGCCGTCCGCTTCTGACTTCCAACGATGGTCGCGTCCACGTCCAGGGTCGCCCGCTCCTGCGGCGATACCTCCTGCAACTTCTTCAACACCTGCCGGTTCGCCTCGCCCAATCCCTGCAGCGCTTCCGACTCCGCCGGCACCACCGCTTTCTCTCCAGCCCGCCACAACGGCAAGTCCTCCTCGTGAAACCCCTCCAGAAAATCCCGCATCGTGTTCGCCGCCGGCAAGGCGTGCCCCAACAACTCCGCCAGCCCCCGGTCCTCCCGCAGCCGGTTCAGATCCTCGCACCGCTCGCCCCCCGCCGCCCATAACGCGATCAGGCTCTCCGCCAACTCCGACGTCTTCAATCCCCGCTCCCGCTGTTTGATCCCCACCCGCTCCTCTACCACCGCCGCCGTCCCCGATGACCGAAACAACTCCACCAGCAACGGCACCCCAGCGTGCGCCGTCAGCAGGCTCGGATCCACTTCCGAATCAATTTCAAAGGGCAACCGCTTCGTCTCCAACTTCCGCTTGCTCATGGTCTTTCCTCCGCTCCCTCGATTTTCACCTTCCCGGTGAAAATCAAGCAATCGCCATGCCAAGCTTCCTCTCCTGATTCCAGGCGGGCCAGAACAATTTCTGTTACCCTCTAAAAATTTTTAGCCGGAGATTAGGGACCTTCGCGCTTCCTTGAGAATGCTCATCCGGTATGGTAAACTTGAGCAAGGCCGGGACGCTGAAACATGCGCCCGTAGCTCAGTTGGATAGAGCAGCGGACTTCTAATCCGCAGGTCGCAGGTTCGAATCCTGCCGGGCGCGCCAGAAAATCAAAGACTTCCATAACACTCGTCTCCTCCGTTATCCCTGCGGGTGCCAGAGCAGGCTGGCTCTCGAACGATGGCAGCTGGCGCGGGATAACGCCCTGGAGGAGTTAAAAAATAAAGATTCTTCCGGTTGAAGAGCAGTTAACTTTAAAAAATGAGGCGGGCATGGCAAGACCATTATCCCCGGAGCCGGCACGAACCCGGTCAGATTCTCTTGCCGCTCCGGGTCTGTCTTGGGTCATGGTCTTGGCCGAGTCTTTCTTTGGATCTCCGTTAGTCCTGATTTCCATCTTCCCGCTCCGTCCTATTCATACCTGCATAGCGGATCCGGCGGTAGAATCGGCTCAATTGCACCACATACCAGAGAAAATCCCACTCCAGCAGCAGCCGCCGATATCGCCGGTATGGCTTGATGATGAGAACCGTCCGAATCTCCACGATCTCCTCGGGAAAGGTGATCACCTTCCGGGCGCCGGGGAACAGCTTGTAATACACCGTGCGTCCGAGGATGCGCGCCCACCCGCACGGACGTTGATCCGTGAGGAACCTGTTCAAGCTCCAGCTGGAAAACGCCCAGGGTTTGCGCACCATCCGCGACAAGGACCAGATCAAGGGCTCGGTAATCTTCTGCATCCCCGGCGCCTGCGTCCGGAAAACGCGAAGCCCTTCCGCCAGGGAAGGAAACCGGGTGAACTCCCAGCCCAGCTCGGTCGCCACCGCGGCGTGCTCCAGGATCCGCTCCCGTTCCAGCGCCCGCCCGATCCATGCCCAGTCCAGCGGCTGCTCCGGCTTCCCCGCCAGATGGGCCAGGTCCGCGAACGCCATATACAGAAATGAAGAATTGAACGGGTGCCAGGCCGTGCCATGCACCGCCGCCTGGATGAACCGGTCCTCCGGCGAAGGAATCCAGGCCCGGTGCCCCCGGTAGTTCACCTCCACCGCCCGCGACCACAGGCGCTCCTCCGCGACCCGGTTCGGCACCTCGTTCACCGTTCCCATCCGCCAGTGCACTTCGATCAAGGTCCGCCAGCGGTTCAGCCAGACGGTCTGATAGGTATCCCCGGCGCTGTACGGTGGCAGCTCGTGCCACTCGCCCGACTCCGCGAAGACCTGGCGCACCGCGGCCCGGTGGGCTTCCGCCACCAGCACGTCCACGTCCGCAAACATCCGCTGCGCCGGGTCCGGATAATCACCCGCTATGATCAGGCTGGTACCCTTCAGGTATAAGGTCCGGACCCCCCGCGCGGACAGCCGCGAGCTCAGCTCCAGCATCTGCCGCAACCGGAGCGCATTGAGGGCCGCGGTCTGCAAATACAGCACCTGCAGGCGGTCCCGAACCTCGGGGGGGACTAGATCGAGCAGCCCGGCCGAGCGGAGGCGGGCGAAGACCAACTGGCCGATGTAGCAGTTGCAGGCCAGGCGCACCGGTTCCTCCCAGTCCGAGACTTTTTTCGCCGCGGTCTCGAGCCAGCCGCGCCGGTCCTCGGTCAGCGGCGCGAGACAAAACCCGATCAAGTCAAAGGCCTGGGCGGTGGAAGAAGCCGTCATGACTTTGCCGGTTCGCTCCATGCTCCAAGAGCACCTGGATGATCCGCGCCGCGGCCTGGCCGTCGTCGTAAGGATTCACCAGCACCGGCTTGCCCAGGCTGGGCGCTTCTTCCTGGACGCCGCCCGAGTCGGTCAGGATCAGGGTGGCGCGGTCCATCAGGGCCACGAAGTGCAGGTAGCTCAGGGGCTGGATCAAGAAGACGTTCTTGCGGCCGGTGAGCCGGTGGAAGACCGGCTCGCGCACGTTGGGGTTCAGGTGGACCGGATAGACGAAAGCGGTTTCTGGGAACCGCTTGACGCACGGCGAATTCGAGCGCGTCAATCACGGTGTTGCCGGTCAGGAAGATCCGCTCGCCGGGTATGCCTTCGGCCGGGGTCTGGTTGATTTGCATCAGGTCCAGGTGGTGATGCGCACGTAAAAGATAGCCCGGGTGAGCGCATAACATGCAACCACCTATGGATTTTATCACCTGCTTTTGGCGCTGTCAAATCCCAGCCAGGTTTTAAATTTGGATGCTCGTCCGCTCAGGACGGATTTGCGCCCCGGGCCTCGGTGCAAACCTTGGTCAGGATTTTCAGATCCCGGCCGACCGGCGCCCGCTTGATCCGCAAGGGGATCACCTTGATGGTAATTCCTGCGCCCGGCCGGCCACGAGACCGGCCAGGCTGAAAAAGAAGATGAGGTTCGAGGGCAGCATCAGGTTAAAATCCACCAACTCATGCACCAGGATCGCAAACAGCCCCGCGAGAATTCCAGGCATGGCCAGGGCCCAAAAATCCTTTCCCTGGCTCGCGATCACCCGGAAGCCTTCCCAGAAGAGCATGACCAGGAAGAGCAGGAAGAAGCCCAGGCCGGGCAGGCCCATGCCGGCGGCGATTTGCAGGTAACCGTTGTGCGCGAAATCAACCCCTTGATAGGTATTGCCCAGCCGATAAGCAGGATAGACCGAACGGTAAGTGCCCCAACCCGTCCCGCTCCAGGGATGGTCGCGGAGCATGGCCAAGCTGCTTTTCCACAGGGTAAGCCGGTCGCTGATGGTCATTTCCTCGGGCTGATAATACAGGGTATCGAGTGTTGCCAGCCGCCGGAGCAGCGGCTCCCGGTTCACCCGCAGGATAAAGACCAGGACTACCAAGACCATGACCATGGCCACGGCGATCACCCGGGACCAGAGCGGGTGGGCGTTCCACCAGAACAGGGCCAGGAAAAAGGGGATGGCCAGGAGGAAGCTCGCCCATCCGCCCCGCGACAGCGACAGGATCAGCCCGAGCAGCATGGCGGCGCAGGGGATGGCCAAAACGACGCGCTCTGCGATCTGCTCGGACCGGGCTTGATCGCGACGGCCGACCGAGGTAATCAGGCCGAAGCCCAGACAGATGGCCATGCTCATCAGACCGGCGAAGTGGTTATGGTTGAGAAAGGTGCCCGAGACCCAGGTCTGGGGCGGGGGCAGTTCAAGCCAGCTCAAATGGAGCAGCGGCTTTTCCGAGATAAACACGAGCAGGCCGTAAACCGTCTCGGCCAGGCCGAGCCCGAACAGCCCGAAGGCGAGTACCTTTTTCCCCGGCTCCTCCTCCGGCAGGGCGTAGGTCACCATGAAATAGACCATGGCCAGGGTGGCAAGCCGGATGACCTCGAACAGGGTCTCCTCCCGGTTGACCGAGGTGAGCAGGGAGAGAGCGGCCCAGCCGAGGAAGCCGATGAGGGGGAGGTCGGTTTTAAGGTTGAAGCGAGGTCTGAGCCAGCGGTGGTTCCAGGCCAGCAGGCAAGCGGCCATGAGCAGGCCGATCAGGAGGCTGGTGGGAATCCAGTAGAGCCGGTAATAGCCGCCCCGGGTGAAAAGGGTGAAGCCCTGGGCCAGGAGCAGGCCGCCGAGAATCAGGAATGAAAACTGACGCCGCGTCATGAGGAAAGAGTTCCTTGGCCGGACCCCAGGCGGCCCGGGAACCATTCCGACCACAGACCCGGAGCGCGCGAAATCGAACCGCCTTTGGTCCAACCATAGCGCCTGCTGATGTTGTTGTCAATCCCCGCTTGACGCGCGCATCACCGGGAGCATTCGGGTGAGACCATCATCATGCGCCAAGATTCCGGGGCGCCGGCAGGATGAGGGAAACGAATTGGAATGGTGAAGGGGAGGGAAAGGCGGGAGAGGAATAGGTTGGCCAGCGGCAGGCAATGTAACTGAGGGACAGGAGGGGGGCGGGATCAAGTTGAGGAAGATTCCGAGGTACCTGGATTGATGAGGCGGAGCTTGGGTTTGGCGGGAGCCGGGCTGTCCGGTTTTGCGGAGGGCTGATCGAAGGGCGGAGGGGAGGAGTGTCGGGACACGAAAAATTCTTCGGCGGTTTTCTTTCGCATCGCCGGGACGGCGTCCTTTTGTCCTTGATATTCGGGCACCAGCTCCGCGATCAGCGGCCTGATTTCCTGGTTTCTTTCTTGAGCCGCAAAATCAAGCAGCCGGTTAATCTTTTCGAGGAAGTCCGGCGGGTACTGGTCAAAGCTTTTCCGGGTGAAAATTTTGGGATGATCGGTTCCCGCCACGTGCTCGTTATCAAGATACAACTCTTCGTAAAGTTTCTCTCCGGGACGAATGCCGGTAAACTCGATCTTGATATCTTCGTGAGGTTTCAGGCCGGAGAGTTTGATCAACGATTCTGCCAGATCAATGATCCGGACCGGCTCGCCCATGTTGAGCACGAAGATCTCCCCTCCCCTGCCCATGGCGCCGGCTTGGAGCACGAGCTGGGCGGCCTCGGGAATGGTCATGAAATACCGGATCATCTCGGGATGAGTTACCGTGACCGGACCGCCCCGGGCGATCTGTTCCTTGAAGATCGGGATCACGCTGCCCGCGGAACCCAGCACATTGCCGAAGCGCACGGTGATGAACTTGGTCGGGCTGGTCGCGGAGAGCTTTTGCACATATCTTTCCGCGATCCGTTTGCTTGCGCCCATGATGCTGGTTGGATTGATGGCCTTGTCGGTGGAGATCATCACGAAGCGTTCCACACTTTGCAGAGAATCGCAGATGCCGGCCAAATTGATAGTTCCGCCCACGTTATTCTTGATGGCTTCCCCCGGGTTTTCCTCCATGACGGGCACATGTTTATAGGCCGCGGCATGAAAGACCACCTCGGGGCGCGTTTCCTGGAAGATGAAAAGCATCCGGTTCCGGTCGTTGACGTCTCCAACAAAGTAACGAATTTCGGCCGGGGTGGCGGCAGCAGAGAGTTCACGGCCCATCTCGAAGATCCCATTTTCATAATGGTCCACCAGGATCAGCTCCCTGGGTCCGAAGGCCAACACCTGCCGACAAATTTCCGAGCCGATGCTTCCCGCGGCTCCCGTCACCAAAACTTTTTTGTGGTTAAGGTAGAGGCCGATCGCATACTTGTCCAAGTGGACGGGTTCACGTCCCAATAAGTCCTCAATGTCAACCTTCCGGAGCTGGCTCACGGTGACCCGGCCATCAATCAGTTGATCCACGCCCGGAATGGTCTTGACTTTACGACCCGTTTCTTCACACAACTTCACCACCTGCCGCATCTGCGCGCCGGTGGCGGAAGGGATCGCAATGACGATTTCATCAACTTCATATTTCTCGCAGACCTCTTTTACTTCAGCAATGCCTCCCAGGACCCGATAACCATGAATGACAACGCCTCGTTTGTAAGTCATGTCGTCGAGGAAACCCACGACATGGTAATTCAAGTCGGGCCTCTTTCTGATCTCGCGCGCCAGACTTTCGCCGGCGTCGCCGGCCCCGATGATGATCACCGTGCGAGCTTCGCCGTCGCCGCGGAAACGTCCAGGAAGAAAATTCAGTTGGCCTTCCCGAATGGCCCGGATGCCGAACCGAAATCCGCCCGTTAAACCGATGGTCAAAATGAAATCCAAAATCGGGATGGACCTGGGGAAATTGTAATCCTGGAAGAAATAAAAACCTAAAATCATAACGGCAATACCAGAGACAAAGCTGGCCTTGAAGATCAAAAACAGATCATTCATTCCAACGTAGCGCCACCAGCCTTGATAGAGATCAAACCGATCAAAGATAAAAAGCTTAATGGCCAGGACAATGGGCAGGGTGACGAAAAGGAGGGAACTATAGAGGTGAGGGATTTGGAAGTCGAACCTTAGAGCATAGGCCAGCCAGTAGGCCAGGGTAAATACCAGGGCATGAAAAAGGATGACCAGTTTTCTTCGGTGCTTCAGAACTTGAATCTTCATGATCGTTGAGTCGAAAGCAAGGTTTCAGCTACCCGCTCTAATTCCTCTTTGGTTAAATTCGTTCCACTAGGGAGGCAAAGGCCGCGCTGAAAAATGACTTCGGACACCGCCCCGCCTCGGCACCGGCAACCCGAAAAAACCGGCTGGAGGTGCATCGGCTTCCAGACCGGCCGGGCTTCGATGTTGTTTCGATCCAGGTGCAAGCGAACGTCTTCACGGGTGGCGCCAAACTTTTTAGGATCAATCAGGATGCAGGTGAGCCAGCGGGTGGACCGCCCGTAGGGCGCTTCGGGCATAAACTCGATTCCCGGCACATCCTGGAAGGCCTCCTGATAAAATTCAAAGATCCGCCGCTTCTGCTCCACCCGCTCATCCAGAACCTTTAATTGCCCGCGGCCGATGCCGGCCAGGACATTGCTCAGGCGATAATTATAACCGATCACGGAATGTTCGTAGTGAGGAGCCGGGTCCCGGGCCTGGGTGGCCAGGAATCGCGCCCGTTCGATCAAAGCTTCGTCATCGGACACCAACATGCCGCCGCCGGAGGTGGTAATAATTTTGTTGCCGTTGAAGGAAAAGGCTCCTAACTTACCAAAGGTTCCAACGGATCGCCCCTGGTAAGTTGCGCCTAAGGATTCCGCGGCGTCCTCGATCAGCGTAATTCCATAGCGCTGGCAAAGCTTCAGAATCGGATTCAGGTCCGCGCTCTGCCCATATAAGTGAACCAGAATCAAAGCCTTGGGCAGTTTGCCTCGGGTTTGGCAACTCTTCAATTCCGCTTCGAGCAAATCTGGATCCAGGTTCCAGGTTCTCTCGTCGCTGTCAATAAAAACCGGGTCGGCCTGGACATAGCGAATGACATTGGCGCTGGCGGAAAAAGTAAAGGTCGAGCAGATGACTTCGTCCCCGCTTTGGATGCCGAGCAGGACCAGGGCCAGATGCAACGCCGCGGTCCCGCTGGAAAGCGCCGCGGCATGAGAGCTGCCCACCTTCCCCGCAAACTCTTTTTCAAACGCATCCACGTGGGGCCCCAGCGGCGCGATCCAGTTGGTGCGAAAAGCTTCCGCAATATGTTCCTGCTCCAGACCGGACATATGAGGAGTGGAAAGGAGAATCCGAGGATGATTCATCGGTGTTCTTTAATAATCTTAGCCGGCACGCCGACCGCGGTAACATTCGGAGGAATATCTTCAATGACTGTGCTACCTGCTCCAATAATGGAATTATCACCTATTTTTATGCCTTGGATTAAATTAGCTCCGGTTCCAATATCTACCCCTTTACCAATGGTACAATTTCCCGATATGTGCACTCCTGGCGCTATCGTAGCAAAATCATTGATAATAACATCGTGGCCAATTGAACAATCCAAATTTACAATTACATGTTCTCCAATTTTAATTTGTGTCGTCAATATATTTCCCGCGCAAATAATGCTTCCCTCACCTATTTCACAATAACTCGACCGCTTTACATCAGGCGCTATTACCGATGTAAAATTTATTCCGAGATCAAGCGCCCTTTCAACTACCTTTTTCTTTATTGGTGGCGAGCCAACAGCACACACTGCCAGAATCCATTTTTTTAAAGATTGCGTTAATAGATCTAGCCCGCCTTTGACGTCGAGATCACAAATTACTTTTCCATAATTTTCTTGATTATCATCAAGAAAACCCCATGGTTCAATCTTTTCTCCATGAAGTGCGCTTTCTCTTATGAGCCAAAGCACCTCTCTTGCAAATCCACCGGCACCAATAATTGCAACTGTTCTCATTTGACTATAATCCCTTTATTTGTAAGCTCTTTGAATTCCTCCATTGTCGCCCTCCCTCTCTGGCTGATGCCTTCACGCTTGATTACCTTCCATACAGTCATCATAAGTATCTTGATGTCAAGCCACAGGGACCAGTTCTCCACATACCAAACATCACATTTGAATTTATCTTCCCAGGTGATCGCGTTTCGACCATTCACCTGGGCCCAACCCGTAATCCCGGGCTTGACCTCATGCCGGCGCCGTTGTTCCGGCGTATACCTTTCCAGGTACTCAATCAATAGAGGCCGCGGCCCAACCAGGCTTAAATCTCCCTTGAGCACATTCCATAATTGCGGCAATTCATCCAGGCTAAGCGAGCGGATGATTCTACCCAGTCGGGTCAATCTCTCCTCATCCGGTAATAGCTTGCCTGATTTGTTGCAAGCGTTCGTCATGGTTCGAAATTTAGAAACAGTGAATAATTTTTCCCGGTAACCCGGCCGCTGTTGCCGGAAAAGCAGGGGAGATCCCATCCGGATACGAATTAAAAGGGCTGTTACCAAAAGCAACGGCGATAACAGAACAAGGAGCAATCCCGCGACGAAAAAGTCGAAGACACGTTTAATCGCCTTTTGCATCGGAACCATCTATACCTAGCGGCGAAAGAATATGCGCATGGTTTTTAATGGAATGGATTAAAATGGGCCGGTGAGGGCGTTTGCATGCGCGATTAATTATGTCGCCATGTATAGCAAGATTCACCTGCCATCTGATGAATGCAGTTTTTCCCGGCGTCACGCATTTTCACGAAGCCAGAGCTCAAGTATGAGCAAAGCATATACTATGTAGGCCCAGTTGCTTTCTTTTTGCACCTTTTTGTTTAGAAGGTCCCTCACGAAGGAGGCCTCAAGGTAATCACACACCCGTGCAGAACTGGAAAGTAAAGTATCAATGATCAACTCGCGCACATCTACTTCTAACCAAGAATGCAAGGGTATCTCGAAGCCTTTCTTTGAACCATCTAGAACCTCATCTGGAATACAGCCGCGATACGCATCAATAAGTAATGCTTTAAGGCGACCTCGGCGAATGCGATAATGATCAGGAATGCTCACCATGAACTCTGCCAGCTTATGATCGAGCAAGGGCGATCGTGCTTCGAGAGACGCAGCCATGGTAGCCATGTCCATTTTAACAAGAAGGTCACTTAACAGGTTGATATTGATGTCCCCACAAAGCTGGGTGTCCGTGGCAGAAAGCCCGGATGGTAAAATAGATTCTATCCATTTTTCTGTCGGTCGCATAGGACCGCCTTTCCATACCCCCAGTTTGTCGGAATCCAGAAACATATCCGATGTCCATACCAGATACTTCCCACCAGGGCGAAGGGTTAGGCCCCTTGCAAATCTTTGTACTAAGCCAAAGGCAGAAAGACGCGGACGGATTTTGGAAACAAAACTTTTTGCGGCCTTGACGATCAAATTTTTTCCCAGCATACCGATTTGGTCCTCAAATAGGGCAGCTAAATATCTCCGGTATCCTAAAAATATTTCGTCCCCTCCATCACCATTCAATACCACAGTTACATGCTCACGAGCTAGCCGCGAAATGGCCAGGCTCGGGATTGCACTGGAATCTGAAAATGGTTGATCGTATTGACTTACAATGAGATTTAATGCTTCTAATGGGTTGATTTTAAGTGGTAATATAGTATGCTGTATCCCTAATGCCTGTGCGGTACGGAAAGCCACTCCCGATTCGTCAAAAACCGGATCGTCCACTGAGACGGTAAAGCTGCGTAACTCCTCTCCCAATTTTCGAGAGGCTTCGTAAGCAACAATTGATGAGTCTTTGCCTCCTGACAAGAAAACGCCCAATGGAACGTCACTATGCAATCGCAATTTTACAGCTTCTGAGACAAGATATCGAACACCCTCCAGCGATTCGGAATAAGTTAGATTGCTCTTTTTTGAAAAGTCTAAACACCAATACCTTTCTATTTTGGTTTCATTTTCATGGAAGCGCAGCCATGAACTTGGCGGAAGCGCGTATACTCCTTCATAGATAGTATCTGGTTGTGGTATTACCCCCAGAGACAAATAATCATATATACCCTGATCGCGAACGCTTAATGATAGTCCCACTGCAGCCATAAGAGGACGCAAAGCTTTTAGCTCGGAGGCGAATAAGAGTCCTCCTGAAGGGGTTCTGGTATAGTAGAGTGGCTTTTTACCAAAGCGATCACGAGCCATATATAATATAGAATTACGAGAATCCCAGATAGCGAAAGCAAACATGCCCCTAAGATATTTACACATGTCTGAACCAAATTCTTCATAAAGATGGACAAGAACCTCTGTGTCCGACGCGGTACGAATATCGTGCCCTCGAGCGATCAATTCGGCGGTCAACTCTTGGTAGTTATAGATTTCACCGTTGAAGACGACCGTAACAGTGCCATCTTCGTTGAATTGCGGTTGACTACCTCTGGAAATATCTATTATAGCAAGCCTTCGTATACCCAAAAAAACAGGCCCTGCCTTGAATAAGCCGCAATCATCAGGACCACGGTGCAACATGGCGGAGAGGGAGGATTCGAGCGCCTTAGGATCAATGCCCTTCTCAATCCAACCTCCGCAAATGCCGCACATGTCAAACTATCCAATGGAACTTAAAGTGTCCCGATCTTAGTTGAAGGCCGGTAGCGATTCGGAAAAACATAGCCTAACCTACTTCTCCCCTTTTAGGCTCGGTTGCCGACCAAGCCGCCGCTGCCCAGTTCATTACCATCCCTTGATCCCGCCACCGGCACAGCCGCCACCGTGCGCAGCCGAATCGTTTGTCGGGTTTTGGGAGAAAACCAACGAGCATCTGCTTTTGTTGAAATGCAATGAAAATAGTATCGCACAAAAATTACTAAATGTTACCTGTCTTATGATCTGATTAGTAAATTTTATTGGCAAAAAGCACTTACATCTCCCGGCGGCACCGGGATTCCTTTTTCCTTGAGTAAACGAACATATTCCTGGTAAAGCGCTTCCCAAATGTCCTCCGGTTTGAAATCCCTGACCACCCGCTCTCGGCCAGCTTTGCCTATTCTTTGTCTCAATTCCTGGTCCTTTAATAGCTTTCGGATTGCATCGGCCAAGGCATTTGGATCCCTGGGAGGCACCAGGATTCCAGTCACGCCATCCACGACTGCATCCACGCACCCTGTTACTTTTGTCGCCACCACCGGCAATTCCATTGCCGCAGCCTCGAGGACAACATTACTAAATCCTTCTCGATAGGTGGGTAGAAACAGTAAATCCATCACCATGTAAGCCGGCACAACATCATCCAGCCATTCGATATGATGGATTCTGGGATCATTGTAAATTTGCTCAGCCACCGGCAGGGTTACTGCATCCCTAGTTTCAAAGGGTCCCACCATCAATAAATGCAGGTCGGAAAATTCGGGCCGGAGCAGGTTCCAGGCGGCGATCAATTCATGGATTCCCTTGTCCCGCACCAGCCGGCCAACAAATCCAATGACAGGAACATCGGCTGGCAGGCGGGACTGGGAGCGGAAGCGGTCAACCGCCTCTGCAGCCACCCTCTTGCGGTTAAACCGCTCGGAATTGACTCCATTGGAGCAGCCTTTGTGTAAAACCTTAATTTTATCGGAGGGACAAAGGCCTTCCTGGACCATGACGCTGGCCACCGAAAAACTGATCCCTAAGACCCGGTGCGCACATCGGCAGGTGATCCATTCCACCATCCTCAGGAGGCGGCTCCTCCAGCCTTTGAGGATTTCGATCATCAAGCCGCGGACGCTGTAAAAGCGGACGGGGACGAACGCCAGGGTTGCGGCCAGCATCGAAAGAAAAGCCGCTTTGGGAGTATGGCCGTGGACGATGGCCGGCCGAAACCGCCGAAAGAGCCGCCAGAGGCGAGCCAAGGCCACGAGATCGGCAAGAGGAGAGATGCCCCGGACCATGGACACACCATAGACCGGGATGCGGTCGCGCTCGGCCACCTTTTGCAGGATCGGTCCGGGAGATGACACCCCGATGACCTCCAAGCCTTGCTGCCGCATGTATTCCATCTGGCCTTGAAAAAGAACCAATAAGGTCATTGGAACTGTTGTTACATGGATCAAACGCACTTTGGGTTGAGGAGGAGATGGTTGTTTCATTTTAGCAGTTCCGGGGTGCGATTTTCTCCGCCATCGCTTGAACCGCGGCTCTTTCCTTTAGATAAGTTGCGATGATCTCAGAAGTAGGCTTGGCGGAACGGCGAGTGACCATTCGGCGCTGTTGACCCGCCACAAAAGCCAAAGTATAGATCGCAAATTTGGCCAGGATTTTGGCAATTTCCCGCGTGGCCTGATAAGGGAATTGGGGCCAAAATAAACTCAAGGCATGGATCCGATATCTCATGCATAAGCTCACTTCTTTCCAATTGTAATTTTGATATTCCTTGTAAACATAGAGGGGTTCGGGCAGGTTCGCGAAGGTCTCTTTCAAGCAGATTCGTTGCAGGTAATCCGTGTCCTCACTGGCGCGATAGTGCGGGTTGAAAGAATATCGTTTGGCCACCTGAACGCGCAGGAACACCGGCGCCCAGGCAATGGGCGGGTTCACCAGATTTTTCAAGACCTCCCCCTCGATCGGTTGGCAAACCCGAAATCCTATGCACTCGTCCTGCTCGTCGGCGATGATAATCCCGGCGCTGACCAATTCGACCTCCGGGTGTTCCTTCAGGAAACGAACCTGTTTCTCCAGCTTGGTGGAGTACCACCAGTCATCGGCGTCTAACATCGCCACCAAGTCTCCTCGCGCCTCCTCGTTGCCTCGCTGCCGAGCCGCGCCCCGCCCCTGGTTCTGGTCCAAGCGGATCACCCGGAAGCGGGGATCGCCCAAGGCCCGGACCAGATCCCCGGAGCCATCGCTGGAGCCGTCATCAATCAAGATGCCTTCCCAATGGGGGTAGGTCTGACAGAGCAGGGAGGCGAGGGCCTTCGTCAGAGTCGGCCGACTATTATAGAAAGGAATAACGATACTGACCAGAGGTTGACCGGAGATCAAGGTTGTCGCTCTCCTCTTAAAACCGCGCGAAATAAATTCACCAGATCCTGGCCTAACCGCTTTTCGGTAAAATGATCCAGGACCCGTTGGCGGGCATTCCGGCCCAGCTCTTTTCGTTTGGACTCATCCTGGAGCAGACCTCCAATCGCAGCTGCTAGACGAGTTGACGCATCTGGACGAAAGTCGGAGCCTGATTCAACTGTTAAATCAACTAAAATACCTGACTCGCCATGCTCGATTTGTTCCTTGATTCCTCCTCCGGACCCTGCGATTACCGCCGTGCCGGAGGCCAGAGCCTCTAATACCACGAAGGGAAAATTTTCCCAGCTGGAAGGGGTCACACACAGGTCGCTGCTGGCATACAGTCGGGCAAGCTCCTCCCCGTGTTTAGGCCCTAAGAAGTGAATAGCGGAAATATCCTTATAACTATTGATCAGGCCGGAAGGGTCTTGATGAGCGACAATAATGAGGTCTGCATTTCTCCAAAGATGGGCATGCGTTCGGAATGCTTCGAGAAGATGTACGGTGCCCTTCCGGGGCACACTAAGATTATTGCAAACGAAGAGGATCTTGATGCGCGCAGGCGAAAGCCCATAGGAGATCCAGCATTCTGGGGACCGTTTTTGGGGAGAAAATAATTGGGTATCAATGGCGTGCGGAATCACCGTCATTTTGCCGGGGTCTACCCCCCTGTGGCTGAGAGCTTTCTGCATTTCTTGGGAGGCTTCAATCCACCCATTGCACATTGTAGCGACCATCCAAGGATGAGCAGTATGCCGGTATCCGGGAATGGGGAGGGGACTGACATTGGGACCCGCAATCAGCTTCCGGCCGCGACGGAAAGGTTGGGCGTAAAGGAATGATTTAAGGCCGGTAGGCACGTATATAATGTCCTGATTTTGAACCGCCTTGGCCAGCCGAACAAGGTTAGGAATCAGATGTCGAAGGGAATGGGGGCGGAACCCCAGCCGCAACTCCAATAAGCGGTGAGCGTAGGGTTCGGATGGGTCCACCTCACCAGTGAGAAGTGTTACTTCAATATCGGTTCTGGCGGAGAGGGCGTTGAGTGAGCCCACCACATTCCGGTGCGGCCCGGAGCGACCCACGGCATGATCCACCACCACGAGCAGCTTTAATTTGGGAATGGAAGTAACCATGCGAATTTTGCCTCCTTCTTGTTACTAATGGGAGCACTATAATTTGGACAATTCATCAGCTCGCTTACGCCGCATAACGCACCGGCTCCGCCTGAAAATACGAACGGACGATCTTCGGTTGACGCTGCGTGCTCCGCAATCTAATACTTCCTTTCCCTTTATTAAATCCAGTATTATTTTATCCCTGAACATTTATTTACACCTTTCTGGTCAGCTCTCCCAATATGCTGCCTTCTAATTAACTTTAACTTTCTATTAATTCTAAACCAATGGTAACCCAAGGGATGCTCAATTATCTCCCTTATTATTCGCGATCTAAAAATATATTTTTTAGGAGCGCGAACCGGCCAAATATTACGGCTTGCACGAATATCCAATATATAAGAAATCCGTGGCGCTTTTCCCTTATATCCCTCAAGAACATCGATGGAGGCAAGAGGATAACTTTTGTAATGCCAATAATCAATTTTAATTTCGGATGAATATTGATTAAATAGATCGAGAATCTTGATCATGTCTCCTTCTACAAATATTCTTGAACCATGAAAGCGAATTGGGACATTCATTATAACAATTCCATTGGGTTTGCATACGCGAAAACACTGCCAGAGTCCGAGTTCCGGCCTACAACCAAACTCGTCCCAATGTTCAAGGGTTTGATTTCCTATTACAAAGTCAAATGTTTCATCACCAAAGGAAACCGCTTCTACAGATTCAATTCTAGTTGCAATTGTTGGATGTCCAAAATAATTCCTTTGAATATCAATTCCTTCCCAATTCGCTCCGATTTTTAGGCAATGATCTCGAACTTGGCTGACACTACCGCAGCCAATCTCTAACACATGATGCCCAGGTAAAATAAGCGAACAGTATTCCTCGCACAAAGCCAAAACACACGCGCGAAGGGGATTAGGGATTGGATATGGGTCCCCGACTAGACAGCGTGAACCATCACACCACTCGCAATCAAGGCAACTAGGCATTATTCTTTTCTATATTTAAAAATGATATAATAACCAAGATAGAAGATAAGACTATTTGAATATAACGAGCAACGCAAATAGGTTTATCGCTAAGGATAAAAATAACGGAAAGAAAAATAGGGTAACCAGGCATTCTCCACCCTTCTTTGAGACCATTTTTAAAATCTCCTTTAACTATTTCTTTTGCAATCTCTACATATTCAAAAGCACCCGCTGAAGATGGGCTATATTGGTTGATAACTTGATTGTCCAGCCATCTTTTATATATAAAGATTTGTGAAAACAAGTTTATTAAAAAAATAATCGCATTTGATCGGTTATTCATTTTATCTCTGATCATTAGAAATTAATCTACGCCTTGGCAGCGTCCGAGCCAGCGAATGGAGAGGCCACGATCAGCAGAGTCTGTCCCAGATCTTTTCGGATTTTCGACACGAGCTCCCGGAACAACTCGATGCTCCAGTGCCGGGCTTCTGCGTTGCACCAGTAAAGTTGCCGCACCTCGTATCCATTCAACCGCAGGAGCTGCTGCAGGGTTTTACCGCTATACCAGCAGGTGTGCTCGGGGTGGACTTCTTCGCCTACAAGCATCGTCTGGATGATTCGAAGAATGGCATGAACATTGGGGATGGTGAGGATCAAGATGCCGTCCTCCTTCAGGACGGTTTTAACCGATTGCAGAAACAAGCCGGGATTGGACAAATGTTCGATCAGTTCCCCCGCCACTACCACGTCATACTTTTCCGACAGGTCCAGGCATTCCACGTTTTGGCAGATAAAACGATAACCTCGCCGGTTCATCTCCTGGACTTTGGCTTCAAGAATATCGACCCCTAATACGGAAGCAGCATGTCCGACCAAAATGTCATGCAGCCAGACGCCGAGCCCATGTTTGAGATCAAAATTGTCGTGGTCAATCCCGCCGCAGTCCAGGACCTTTTTGCCTTGGACCAAGGGAACGATCACCTCCAGACGGTGGCGGGAAGTCTTTTCCAAAAGGCTTGCCAAGGTCAAGATTACCTTCTGAAGGAGCTGGGTTTCAGGTTAAGCGCTTTTCCGCCCATACAACCCTAGAGGGAGGGATGAGCTGGGTGGTGGGGGCCGCCACCGGAACCTGGCTGGCCAATTTAGCCGAGGCAAAATAGTAAGCAGTGATAATGGATAGTATCAGAAGAACGCACCCGCCATAGAGATATTCACCGCTCTGGCAACCCAAAACCACCGCAATTAAAACGGCCCGATAGGTCTCCAGTTGCGTGGGATCCCTAGATCGGGCGTTGGCATCAACCCACAAATAGTAAAAGATGGCCAGGAGACAGAACAAACCCAGGAGCCCGGTCTCTAAAGCCATTTGCATAAAAAAGTTATGGGAGCCTGTCCAGTCCAACCTCGCTTCGGGCGTGCGATTGAAAAAGCCGGCTCCCAAGATCGGCTCCTGACCTATTTTTTTAAAAAATACTACGAAAATTTCAATGCGACCCCCGTCGTCAATTCCATATTTCTCAGCAAAATCATCAGTGGAATCGATATTAAATGTTTTAGGAAAACTTTTCATGACTTCATCCTTGAACGGAACCAACACATCATAGGCATAAACGATGCTAGATAGAATGATGGCGGCAATTATAAATCGCCGGAGGTTGGGACGTCGGAGGATAATCAGGTACCCTATCCCCGCCATGGCGGCAGCCCAGCCGCCCCGCCCCTTTTCAATAAACATGGCCAGGAGCAGGGTAACCCCCAGAGCCAATTTCAAATACATAATTTTTCGAGAGAATTTTCTGAGACTCGAGCCAATCCAAAAGATAACCAGGCCGGCCATGGCCAGAGCGATCTCGTTCTCCAGATAAAAGGTACTATCTTCATAGCCGATAGAATAATTATAGAAGATAGAGATAGCGAGAAGGAGACATCCTGCCGCAAAGCTCAGCTCAAAGAGCATAATTCTTCTTGGGGTATTTAAAGAACGAGCGAGGAGATAGGCAAAGAGACTGTATTCCATAAACTTGGCGAGTTTTAAAAGTCCGAAGAGCACTGGTATACCCGAGAGCGTCATTAGGGGATACCGGATTGGAATCAGAAGGGTGGTTAAAGCAGTGATAAAGACAAAAAGCACATAGAAGATTATCACGTTCCGATGGAAGATGGGCTGGGAGGACCGATACAGGAGGCCAGGCAGGAGGAAAAGGTAGAGAAGCGGCAGCACGAAGTCAGAAGGTGCCAGGAGGCCGTACGCTGTGGGCACAGAGATGCCCGCATTGGGGAGAAAGACGAGGGGAAAGGCGAGGCAAAAGAGAAAGAAAAACATGGACTATCTCGGAGGGAGCGAGGGAGCTCCGCTTTTCAGTAAGAGATCTTTCACCTGACTAATTCTGCAAGATTTGCCAGACGTGCTGGGCATATTGATCCCATCGGCATTCCCGCACCACCCGGTCGCGGGCACGCTGGGCAGCCTCCCTGAGTTTCTGGGGATGGTTAAAGAGATCCACCAATAAAGTTCTCAACTCCAAGTAATCCAGCGGCGTAATGAGCCAACCGGTCTCCCTTTCGACCAAGGCCTCCGGGATGCCGCCGGTGCGGGTTCCGATCACCGGCACTCCGCAAGCCTGGGCTTCGAGAAAGACCAGTCCAAACCCTTCGACATAGGAGCTCCTGGCCTCATCCATGGTGCAAAGCAAGAAAAGGTCTGCGGCCGAATACAACTTCGGCAAATCCTGCTCGGGCACAAAGCCCAACCATTTCACTTGGTTATGGATGCCCAGGGCGACGGCCTTTTGTTCCAATTCTCTTTGATCGGGTCCCGTGCCGGCGATCAAATAGAGGTATCGGTCCCGTTCCGGGATCTCCGCCAGGGCCTGAAACACGGTTTCAAATCCTTTGTAAGCCTGGATCCGGGATATGGTCAACAAGACCCTTTTCCCCTCCAAATTGAGTGGACCATATTGGCGAGGGGAGGCGGGGGCAGGACGGAAACGCGCGCTGTCCACGGCCAAGGGGAGGGCTTCGGCGGGCGCCCGCCCTTTCGCCTCTCGGACCAGCCGGAGCGTGTTGCGGCTATTGGTGATGATGAAATCGCAGTAGGAAAGGACGAATTGCCGCAAGGTGGCCCGGATCGCCTGGAACGGCCAGGAGCCCAGGGGAAGAAGTTCCAGTCCATGCGCCAAGATGATAACCCGTCGTTTGCGGAAAAGCTTGGAAGCCAGGGCCAGCAAGCCCTCGGGATACCAGATTCCGCAGAGAATGACCTGGCATTCCCGAAAGCCCCAGAGGAGTTTCCAGAACGCGATGATTTCCCGCCAGGGGCGACCCGAACTAACCCGGACGGTGAACGCTTCGGGCACCCAAGCTCCTGGATCAGTGTTGACTTGCTTCCGGCTGAGCACTTGGACCGGGACCAAGCGGTGCAGCTCCCGGGCCAGTTGCGCACAAAGGCGCCCGATGCCGCCGGAACTCGGAGGATAGTCAAACGAAAACAAGAGAACCGAAGACCCACGCATTTCCGGAGGCCTCTAAAAACCGGCGCCCTTCCACCACCGATAAGCTTTTCGAACCCGAGGCATCAAGGGCGACAGTCCGGCAGCCAGGCGAGTTAAATAATATTTTTGTGGGAAAGAAGTAGCGAGGGGGAAGCGCTTAAGCAATTGTCGGGCTTGGGCGCTCTGCCCTCTGACCGCCCAATGCCAAGCCTGATCCAGGGCCAGTCGTGCCAGGACGCGATGGATTAGATTTTCTTTTTCCGCGGGCGTAAAGGAAATGACGTCGTCTGGATCGACTAAATAAGCCGGGAGTGGGAGCGGCTGATCCTGCTTGAATGGAACATAAAGGTCAGAACATTCGGAATGAATGGTCACGAGGGGTTCGTTATAAATGTAGACTTTTTCATTCATTAATAGTTTGAGTTGAAAATGGCCGTCTTCGCCGTGGCAAATATGGTTTTTATCGTAATAGCCGCCATATTTTTTCGCGATTTCAGTCTTAATGAGAGTGGTGCAGGGAGAAATAAATCCCCATAAGGTGATCATTTTTTCTACGCTATCCGAAGCGGAGCAGGAATAGACTCCCTGGGGAAGAGAATAAATTTCCGTGCTCCGGCGGTTTTGCGGTGAGAGACAATAACCCATGGAAACCGCGGCCACTTCGTTCCGGGTAATCAGGTCATGAGTGATGGCCAGGAATTCTGGCGACCATTCGTCATCGGCATCCAGGAAGGCCACGAACGGGCTTTGAATCCGGGCCAGACCGGTGTTGCGCGCCGAACCCGGTCCCTGATTGTTTTGTCGAAGATATGCGATTCGTGGGTCGCGCAGGGATTGGACCACCTCCGGCCCCTCATCGGTCGAGCCATCGTCAACGACCAGGACGGCAAAGTCCTGGAAAGTCTGGGCCAGCACGGACGTTAACGTCCTCCGGATGTAAGGACCCTTGTTATACAAAGGAACCACCACGGAAATAGCAGGTATTCCAGCCTCGCGCTTCATTTTTTCTGGTTCGGGAAACAGTTCTGCCTCAGCGGGGAATCCAGACGACATTTCCCCCCTTCCGCACCTGCCTCCAGTCAACCGGCGAAAATCCTTTCCAGGTAAGCAGAAACAACTGATACCCGAAGCCATCCATTTCCCCGAAGAACGTCTGGGGAGTTATCGAGATTTTTTCCATGACCTGGGGGTTGATCTCGCAAATAATAACTGGCCGGGTTCCCCCAGAGAGAAAATTCCTCATACCTTGGATGACCAAAGGCTCAGCCCCCTCCACGTCAATTTTAATCAGGGAAATTTTCTCCGGGTCGAGCTGCTCCTGGGCGAAATAACTATCCAGCGTAATCATTGGGGCAGTCACCGTTTCGACAATATCTCCGGGCAGGAGGAAGCCGGAAACTATCGTGTTTCGTCCGATGTTCCCGTTCTCCTGGGGAACCAAGATTTGCACGGTGCCTTCCCGATCTCCCAAGCAGCAAGGATTGGCGCGCAAAGAATAACCCACGGATTCCGCGGCTTCGGCTAATAGGGTTAACCGCTGAAAAATAAAGGGCACCGGCTCAAACGCATGGACCTGGCCGGAAGTGCCCGCCATCATGGCGAAATGAGCAGCCATATAGCCGATATTGCTTCCCACATCAATCACAATATCTCCGGGTTTCACCACCCTGCGACAAAAGCCCAGAACCTCCGTTTCATAACATCCATAATACATATACTGCTCATACAGACTGCGGAAATCGAAATGGAACGGGATCGTTCCGATCCAAGCTTGATGCAAGGGGTTGATGGGTTCCAGCCAGGGCCCAATCTTTCTGACCGCCCACATCCGTCCCCTCCCCTGAGTGTGGGAGATGATCCAGCGCAGGGAAGCCCGCAAGACATCCTTGGCCGAAGTGGTCGACGGTTTAGTTACCGAGCCGGGAGATAGGGAATTTTGCATTTCAGCCTCGCTTCGGACTCCGGGTGGCAGTCATCCAAGCTCGAGTGAATACCGGGTCAAGAAATTCCATTACGGAGAATGTCTCCCGCCGCCCACGCCTGGCTTTTCAGTTTGGGGATTTGTTCCCCGAGATGTTTCCTTACCGCGTCGGCGGAGCGAACCAGTTCGGTGATTTTTTCCCGAAACGCCTGGGGATCGAGGTCGGTCGTGCTGATGCAGAAATCGGCATGACTGAAAATGTCCTGGTTCAAGCCGATGGCTTTGGGACTATAGGCAATGCTCAAGGTGGGAACGCCCGAAGAAAAGGCCGCGATGGTGGCATGGGTGCGGGCTCCCACAAACAACTGGCATTGGGAAATCACCCACATGGTCTCCTGGGCGTTCAAGTGATCCGGCAACAGCCGATACCGGGAGGGATCGTTAAGGAACGGATCAAGGGATTTCAAGAAGAGATAATCACAGCCCTCGGGGTTTTGACTCAAACTGGTGACATGGGGGACGAGCACCACGGGCAAGCCGGTTACCTGAGCCAGAATTTCCGCGAGCTCGGCGGCTTTGCGAAGCCTTTGCCCCTGGGGTGTCGCCCGCCCGCTTTTCAGCAGGGCTTCCAGCGTCCACCGCAGCAAGCCCCCGGAGGATGCTTCGGCCCGATGCCCTTCTTGGCGGGAGTAGCCCACGTAGCAACCGAGGAAATATCCCAGGGGCGAATAATTCTGCATCCCCGGTTCTGGTGCGAACAGGCCGTGGGCCAGAGTGGTCTCGTCATCCTGGTCTCCGAAAAACGGACAGACTTTCAGGCATATCCCGCAACGGTCGCAATGCCCTTCCCCTTCGGCCGGTTGGTATTCCCCGAACTCGTTCCAGGCGATTTTCAAAAAGTCGGTCGGGCAGACAGCCGCACAGATTCCGCATCCCGCAAAAGTTGTTCTTCACAACCGCGTCCAGGACATTCTTTGCAGCTTCGGTGTTCATCTGGAGACTAATTCGGATTCGCCGCACTGTCCGACACGGCCTGGATCGGCGCGGCTAAACGGCGTGTCCAGGTATGGTCTTTCAATGACCTTGCCCGCGCCGCCCTCCCGATTGCGATGGCCTTCTCGGGTTTTGCCAGCAAAGATTTCAATATATCCACCAGCTCTTGAAAATCATTGTAGAAAAGTATCTCTTCATTCGGGACAAAATACTGAATCAACTCCGGGTTGTATAAGGTTAGATAACAGGTGCCGCTCATCGGAACCTCGAAATCCCGTCCCTTGAGCGCCAACACTTTCCCCTGGGCCGACAGTCCGTGTCCCAGGCACACCAAGGACCGGGCGTAGATGGATGCCATCTCCTCCGTGGAGATGCGGCCTCTCGGCCACCGATTACCAAAAGCCGCCACCGGAATGCCAGCTCGTTCCACCCTGGCAATCATGTCCCCGCGCGCGCCGTATTTTTGTCCGATAAAGGAAACCGGGATGTCCTTGTCCTCGCATACTGCCAAGGGTTTGAAGAAATCCGGATCGGCGCCCTCCGGTGTGAACACCGGCGCGGCATTCACACTCAGATACTTAGGGATCGCCGACGCGGCCGACGTTAGACAAGCATCGTAGCGGCCGGCAATATCGGCTATTCCCGAATAGCCCGAGGGCACGCGTATCCCCCAAAACTTGTCTTCGTCATCCAAGCTAAGGTTCATCGTGAAAATGCCTTCCCCGCGGATCTGCTCCAGGGTCTCGGCTTGAACCCAGGGGCCAATCAGGTAACTGAAAAACACGTCCACCTTCTTCTCCCGGTGGCAACGCCTGACTCGGTCGAGAAGCTCCGCGTTAAATTGAGCCCGGGGACCCCGATACCAGTCCGGGTCATCCACCTCATGAGTTATAACCCAATCGTAATGCGTGACGGACCCTAAGGTTTGGAGGGCGGGAAGGAGATTGGCGGATTCCCAATTAAAGTTGTGGAACGCAGCGAAAACATTCAAGGGACGATTCCGAGGCAGCAACCGGCCGTCCCTGGCCAGATAGCGTTCCCGCACATTGGCCAGTTGTTGCTCGGGCGTGGTCTGCAATCCCATAAACCGAGCATCCGTGGGAAAGGACACCAAGGATGGAGTCGGCAGAAGTCGCCGCCGGCTTGCTTTGATCACACGCGCGATCCAGCCCCGGGAATTCATCATTGCCAATACTCCGGATAAGCCACTTCCGGTCCCGGATAGGCAAGGCCTTGAGAGGCAAGAGCATCGCGAATACTCCCCGGGGACAACTCGCCGAAAACCTTTTGTCCCCGGCGAACCAGGAGAGCCGCAGCCAGTTGTTGAGCCGCGCGATGCATGGCCGAGTGCTCGCCGGTTCGGACCTGGGTCAGGCCCTGCCCGGCGATACTTTGGCGGCTCCCCTCATCCTGCAAAAGGGCTCGTGTCTTTTCCACGCATTCCTCAGCCTCCGAATAAAAGACGGCCGCTTGATCCTCTCGAAACAATTGTTGATGTTCGGGAGTGCGGTCGGTCACCATGGCGCGGTTGAAAGCCGGGGCCTCGAAGGAACGCATCGAGTGCTCATCGCGGTTCAATCGGGTCAGGGGATTCAGCACCAGTTTCGCTCCGG
>Ga0315282_10004498_pt1 | contig 24267 bp, 15 predicted proteins | sample YL17G07_20_MG_FD_203693 | JGI IMG/M metagenome (GOLD analysis project Ga0315282, IMG submission 203693) | Sediment microbial communities from Yellowstone Lake, YNP, Wyoming, USA - YL17G07_20 | ecosystem: Environmental > Aquatic > Freshwater > Lake > Sediment | place: USA: Wyoming | collected... | reverse complement strand
TCGAGTCGCCGCGGTTCTGGTACTTGATGCCCGCGGTCACGCCCGTCCAGATGGCCTCGAGGACAAGGAACAGTATGCAGAACATCAGCAGCATGTTGAAGAGGCTGTCCCTGATGTGGCGTTTGACAAAGAACTTCGTGGTCGGCTGGTTCGTGTTGTCGTTGTTGACGCTCAGGATGTACTTGCCGTAGGGCATGTTGTTCCCCTTGACGTCGTAGGAATAGCTGGAGGTGCCGCCCGGGTACCTGATATCGCTGTTCGCGTCACGCACCTCTTTATCCAGATGCCCCTGCTCGTACTCGTTCTTGGGATAGATGGTCCCGTTGATCTTCTCCCCGCCCTTGACCTGCCACCTCACGGCGGTCGTGTCCGAGATCAGGAACTCGTCGGCCGAGCTGAACTCGTATGTGAACTCGCCGAACTCGAGGTTCCTGGTGGTCTCGGAGTTCAGGACGTCCTGGGTCTCGGGCATGGTGGGTATCACATAGAGGATTATCGCGAAGACCGCCGCGATGACCACCGTCGTGATGGCGGCCTTCATGGAGCTGTGGGCCAGGAGGTACTTCTGGCTCCCGGTCTCCGAGACCTTGATCTCCACGGCCTTGAAGATTATACCCACTATGGCCATGATGAAACCCATCAGCAGGATGGACTGCAGTATGGCCTCCATGGGCAGCCAGGGCTTGTAGGTCTTGCCCTGGTAGGGCTCCATGGCCTGCTGGTATTGGATGTACATCAGGAATATCATCAGCAGCAGAAGGACGATTAAAATGATGCCCTTCACGCGCCGTATCATGACTACCCGCGGGTTGGCATAACCCAAATCCGGGCCGTCTACCATTTGATGGTCGTCGTAATATGACATTATATAATCATATCCTTAATGAAGTACATAAAAGTTTCTGTATCAACCATCGAATCGTCCCGTAACCCGGGGCGATACCGGTTCCGACGGCCCGTCGGAATGGACACTTCTGGTCGGTCGACCTAGCCGCCGCGGAAGATGGGCCTCTTGCTGAGCTTGACCGGCATGGCGAGCCCGCGGAACGGGTATCCCTTTGTGTTGTCGGCGATGTAATTGTTGAGCTCCTCCATGGTCAGGTCCTTCTGCTCGACGTCCTTGCTGCCGGTCCGTATCCTGGCGGCAAGCTTCCCCGAGGCCACCTCCTTCTCGCCGTAGACGATTATCAGGTTGACCCATTCGCGCTCGGCGTCGCGTATCTTCTTGCCAAGGCTAATGTCCCGCTCGTCGAGGTCGGCCCGGCCCTTGATCTTGTCGACCAGGCCCTCGCAGTCCTTCATGAACTTGTCCGAGACCGGTATGATGCGGACCTGCGTCGGGGCCAGCCACAGGGGCAGGGTGGGCTTCTCCTTCTTCAAGGCGTGCTCGAGTATCTGGTATATCCAGCGCTCGATGGACCCTATGGAGGAGTGCGCTATGATGCAGCCCTTCTTGGAGCCGTCCTCGGCGGTGTAGAGGATCCCGTACCTCTCCGCGTCCTCGACGTCCAGCTGGTCCGTGGACAGCTGGCAGGCCCCTCCGACGCTGTCGAGGCCATTGAACTCGAGCTTCACGGCCCAGTAGTGCTTTCGGACCGAGAGCGTCTGTATCATGGCCGGCTTCTTCGAGTACTTCAGGAGCTTCACGAGCTCCTGCTTGTACTTGTCATAGAACGCCTTCTCGATGCGGAATGCGATCATGTAGTCCACGCCGGTCCCGTCTGAGAAGTCGGTGTAGGCCCTGTAGATGTCCCCGAACTCGGACCAGCCCTCCTGGATGTCCCTTGCGAAACTGTGTATGTCCGGCATGTGGAATCCCCGGACACGCTTGAGGCCTGCGAGCTCGCCGCGCTGCTCGAACCGGAAGGACTTGGAGAACTCGTAAACCTTGACCGGTAGGTGCCTGTAGGACAGCGTGGCGTCGCTGAACATGCGGAACAGCCCGAAGTCGCCGGCGAACCTCAGGACGAAGCGCTTCTTCTCGGGCGTGTCCACCGTGTAGTGCCGCTCGTGGAACGACAGCGTCTGGCCCTTGATGTCGGGCCGGGCCCAGTCGTAAAGGATGGGCGTCTCGATCTGCAGGCACTTGAGCCTGTCCACGGCGATTATGCGGACCCAGTCCTTGAGCAGGTTGAAAACGAGCGTGCCCTTGGGATAGAACCGGAAGTGGCCTGAATCCGAGGCCTCCTCGTAGTCCACGAGCTCGAGGCGCTGCATGGCCTTGATGCTCGGGGGCTCCTTGGATGCCTTGCCCTTGACCTCCTCGGCGTAGACATATGTCTTGATGCCAGGGAACTTGTCGAGGAACCCGAGGGTCTTCGGGTCCGCGGGGTCGAAGAATATCTCTTCCCCTTCCTCGGTCAGGACAAGGAACTGCGAGGTGATCCCGGCGACGACGTCCTCCCTCGTCTTGGCTTCCTCGGCATCGATGCGGATCTCGCGGCTGAGCTCGGACAGCGGGTGGCCCTTGCAGACCAGCTCGAACGACTTGTACCATCCGAAGGGGGACCTCACAACGTCCAGGCCCTTATCCACCAGGGCTTCCTCGAGCAGCTTAACGCCCTTCTGGGCATCCTCTGGGCTCGCGAGCTCCGATGACAGGTGGGCGTAGGGGTAGAGGACGACCTTCTTGGTGCCGAGCTTCCCGGCCAGTTCCAGGATGGAATCGGCGGCCTTGGAGGCCACGGCCTTGAGGTCAGGCTCGTCCGCCCGCTCGACGCTCGTGAAGACCACCAAGGCCTCGGTGACCGCGGCCTTCTTCTTGTCCGGGGTGGTATCCTCGGCGAATTTCGTCCTCTCCTTGGTCTCGTAGCTGAACCTGTCTGCATGGATGCAAAGGATGCGCATGGGAATCACTAAAGACAATTTCGCGGAGATATTTAACATTTGGGTCCGAGGTCGTACATGCCCAGAGGTCCATGGGACCTCCCTCCGGATGGTTTTTATCCACCAATTTACCTATCCATGCACCATGAGCGGCCGGACCATGATGCTGAAGGACCTTGTCAAGGCCTACGGGGACGCGCTCGAGGCCTTTCGCCCAATCCCCGAGAGTGCCTGGGAGCTCAGGTCCGCGGCCCTGGCCCTGAGGGCTGCCGTCGGTGCGAAAGTCTACGACCCGGTCAAGGACGAGGTCACGGGCCTGGCCACGGGGGTGTCCGACGCCTGCGACGGACTTTACCGGTTCGAGAACAACATGATCCGGTGGATGACGGCCAAGGGCTACACGAGGCTGGCCACCGTGTTCGACATCACGACCATCGGGTCTTTGGCCTTGCACGACCTGGCCGAGGGCAAGTGGAAGAACCCCATCGATCTTCTAGGTGCCGCGATCTCCGAAGGCTCCATGATAGTCGCGAGCCTGCAGTACACCAAGGCCCAGGAGGAGAACATCAAGGCCATGACCGAGGACTTCATCTCGGCCCTCTACGGCCTGATGTGGGAGGTCGTCCCGCTGCTGAGGGGGTCCTTGGCCCCGGACGAGCTCGTGGAATCGCAAAAGGGTCTCGACGGCTTCTTCAAGGCCCTCAGGAGCGAGGCCACCACGCTCGTGACGAGGATTGTGGTCATCATATTGCTCTACCTCGTGGTCATCAAGGTGAAGTCGGACAGGCTGATGGACAAGGCGAGAGGAATAGACAAGAAGAAATAGGGGAAAATGAAAAAAGCAAGATGACCAGGGCATCCTCACTTGATGCCCATGGTCTTGTCCGTCTTCTGTATCGACTTCATGTTGTCGGGCTCGGTCTTCATCATGGACCGGATGCAGTCGATGTTCTCGGGTATGACGTCCGACTCCTGGTGGATGGCCTGGTAGTAGTAGAGCGTCCTCCCGACGACGTTCATGCCGTCGCGCCAGACGATGATCTCGTTGAAGTCGCCTCGGACATGGCCGAGGTCCCTGGCGTACTCCATGATCTCCGCCGTGGACGGGAGCCCCTTGGAACCGTCGATGAGCATGACCCTCGGGCTGCCCTCCCAGATCTTCAGGACGTCCTCCTTCTTGACATCCTTCTTCAGGTCCACGATGACCGAGTGGACGTGCATCAGGGTCGTGGGCACCGCCACGGCCATGGTGCTGATCTTGAGGTTGTGCATGACGGTCTGGACGTCGGGCCCCTGGTGGGATGGGAGCTCGAGCACGGGCTTGATGGCGTTGACAGGGCCCTTCTTGGAGTCCCTCGGGTCCACGGCCCTGCGTATCAGGACCGCGTTCACCCTCTCGATGCCAATGTCCCGGTCGATCGGGAACAGTGTCCGTATGAGGCCAGTCGTGTTGCAGCTGACAACACGCACGAACTGCTTGCCCCAGGCCTCCTTGTAGTTCGCCAGAGCGTTGAAGGAGACCCCGGCGAGCTCGTGGTCCTCCCCGCCCTGGAAGATCGCCTTCTTGTCGATCTTGCCGTAGGTGGCCTTGGACTGGTCCCCGAAATCCCCCGGGGTGCAGTCGACCACTATCTCGGCCTCCTTCAGCATGTCGTCGATCGTCCCCTTGATCCTGATGCCGGCCTGGTCGAACTTCTTCTCGTTCCCCGCGAGGACGTATAGCGGGAAGCCCTTGGAGTTCGCGACCTGGGCCTCGAAGGTTGGCTTGGTCTTGGAAACTCCTACGATCTTCATATCATCCTGGAGCGTGACCGCATCGGCCACCCTCTTGCCAATCGTGCCGTAGCCATTGATGGCGACCTTCACCACCATTGAATCACCTTTCGATAACTATCATTTATTTCTAGTAATATTTGCCCGAACGGGAAGACCTTAAAAAAGGTTATCCATTAAAAATTGGCCACAGATTGCGCAAACCCTTAACCGAATAAGATTCTGCTACCAATGACGCTATGTTCTAGACAAAGTTCACGTCATCAATGATACCGGGCCCATTCATTCGTTCTTTTTCTTCCTCTCGGCGATCCCCATGTCCACGAGCTTCTGCATGACCTGGTCCACCTCGTCGGAGGACTGGGCCTCGATGTCCGAGTCCGCGCCCTTGCCGGTGGCCTTGAGCTCCTCCTTCGGGGGCTCCTTCTTCACCACCTTCTTCTGCTGGACCTGGCCCTTAGGCTGGACCTTGACCTTTTTGCCCTTCCTCATGTGGGGACCGAGCTCGTGTTCCATCTCGCCAGCCCCGGCCTCGGCCGAGGCCTTCTTGGACTTCAGCTCGGCCTTGGTCCCGGTCTTGGAGGCCAGGGACCTCAAGAGGACGTCCAGCTCCTCCTTCTCCTGCGCCTTGGACACATCGGAGCCCTCGGCGACCGCGCCTTCCACAGGTGCCTCGCCTTCGATAGGTTGAATGGCGTCGCCCTCGGCAGCGGCCCCCTCGGCCTCCTGGCCCCGGTCCGCCATCCCGGACTCGTAGGGGACCATGCTGTGGTCCACGGCCATGCCCTCGACGGGCTCGTGGATGTCCTCGAAGAGCGGGAGCTCCTCCTTCTTCGGCCTCCGGGCCTCGGCCCGGGCCCTGAGCGCTGCTTCGTCGCGCTCCCTTGCCCTTTCCTCGGCCGCGATCTTCGCCTTCCTGCGGGCCTTCGAGATGTCGACGATGATCCAGAGCATTACGACGAAGATGATGGCCCCGAGGACCACGGACCCTATGACCCACGGCGACATGGTCGTAGGCTGCGTCACCTGGACAGGATATACCATGGTGGCCGTTTTCCCGTGGTCGTCGGTGACCTTGAAGACCGCGAGGTAGACGCCGGGCTTCTTGTACGTGTGCATCGTGGATTCTTGTCGGTCCGCGGTGAAGTCGAAGGCACCGTCACCGTCGAAGTCCCACTCGTAGGTCGCGATGTCGTTGTCCGGGTCCATCGCCGTTCCCGTGAACTTCAAGGCCTTGCCGACCTGGACCTTCATGAGGGCCCCCTGGCCCACCGTCGGGGCCCGGTCCAGATCCTCGACCTTGATGCTCCAGGAATAGGTCTGGCCGTCGGATGTGTTCACCTTTAGTGTGTGCATCCCGGAGGATACGTAGTCCGGCTGGTAGGTGTGTTTGAAACCCGTGATCGGCGGCGTCGTGGCCCCGTCGAGGGACCACTTGATGTCCTGGTCCAGGACCTTTGGTTGCAGGACTGTGAACGTTATGCTGTCCCCCTCGCGGATGGTCTGGGGTCCTGCAGGCTGGACATCGATGGCCGCTTTCACGGTGACCTTCCAGCTGCTGTTGTCCGTGTGGTCCTTGCTCTCCACCTGGACCCGGATGTGCCTCTCGCCGGCGGTGTCCAATCCGGGCGAGTACGTGAACTCGGTCCCGTTGGACCCGATCCTGAGCTCGTCGTCTATGAACCACCTGTAGTTGAGCGTATCGTTGGCCGGGTTGTCCACCACGACCGAGAATGACTGCGAGCCGAGCTCCCTGATCTGTATGTCGCCCACGGGCGAGGACGATGTTATCGTGAACCGCTGCTTGACCTCGATGACCGTCAGGTTCCATTGGTGGGTCGCGGACGTGGTGTTGTAGACCACGACGACAGTGACCGTATATTTGCCGGAGCTGTTGAAGTCAGGTGTGTAGTTGAAGAACAGGCCCTGGCCGATGACGGGGCTGCTGCTCCTGTACCACTGGATTATCGTGGCGGAGACGTTGATGTTCGAGTAGAGCTCGACACCGAAGACCACCTCCTGGCCCTCGTAGGTGGTTATGTTGTCGGCGGGGAAGGTCATCTGGATTATCGGCTGGGCGGCCGAGGCCGGCGATGGGATGATGAAACAGGAGATGACGAGGACCAGGACGGCCAGCACTGCCACTGCGAAGGTATTGGCCTGTGGCCTCGATGGGTCCCTGCCGGTCACGAACATGCGCCCCTCCGCCTAGGTCCCCTTGCTCTTGTGGGCAAGGATCCTCTCGCCCAGCGTCTTGAATGCATCCTCGACCTGGGCCCCTGTCTTCGCGCTCGTCCTGAAGGTGGCTGCGTTGTAGCGCTTGGCAACGTCCTCCATCATGGCCTCGAAGTCGAAGGTCGAATCCAGGTCCACCTTGTTGGCTATGAATATCAGCCTGGCGCCCTTGGCGACCTCGAGGAACATGTCGGCCCACTTGGAAACGTTGTCGAAGGTGTCCCTGCGGGTCACGTCGAAGATTATAAACGCCCCGTCGCTGCCTTGGTAGTACTGGCCCTGGATCTTGGTGAACTTGATGTTGCCGACGATGTCCCAGATCTGGAAGGTGAGATCCCGGCCCTCAAGGTTCATGTTCTTCTTGGTTATCTTCGTGCCCAGGGTCGTGATGTACCTGTCGTCGAACTCGTCGAGCACATAGCGCCGTATCATGCTCGTCTTACCAACGGCGAAGTCGCCGAGGACGCATATCTTCTTGAGTATACGGCTATTGGCCGGCAATCCAATCCCCCTGTTAGTCATTATAGTAGAGATATATAATAATCTTGTATATGGATAGTATCTAAAGGTCCGTTATTCAATGTTTGTGTAATAAAGCATATATTATATCACCGTTTCTAAATTCTCTAAATTAGCTATACAAAAGTCCGTAAAAATGCATGTCGGAGGGTGGTATTGTGGTGAAATCAAAGGTCGTTGCCGTGATGCTCGTGCTGCTGATGGTCCTGATGACCGCTGCTCCCATGACCGGGGCGATCCCGTCAGGAGCGGGCGCATCGAGGGATGCTTCTAGGGCCGCCTCACGTGGCGTCCAGAACATGACGCTTTACCTCCAGAACGATACGATCTCGCACTACGCCTTCGATTATTCGACAACGTACGTTTTTAATACCAACGTGGGCAACAGGTCGGAGTTCTTCGGGGACACGCACACGGTGACCCTCTCCTGGGACATCACACCGATGCTCGCCGGGGACCTGAACGTCTCGGGTGATGTGACCGTCCGCATCTACCTCAACACGGTCGGTGTGTCCGTGAACGGGGCCCTGCAGTTCACCTTGAAGGACATATCCTACAAGCAGGATGCCACCACCGAGACCATCGCATGGCAGGCTAGCAGCGGCAACACCCAGGTCCAGGTGCAGAGCGGCATCATCCTCTACTCGGTGACCATCCCCGCGGTGAACCATGTGTTCCCTGCGGGCCACGACATAGGTCTGGTATTCTCTATATCTGGCGGGCAGTCGTCCTACTACGGGATCTGGTACGGCAACGCGACCTACGACTCAAGGATCGAGTTCCAGACAACGAGCCACCTGCTCGTGAACGATGTCTACACCCTCGACTACTGGGACCAGCCCAAGGCCAACTTCGAGCTCAACCTGACGCAGAAGATCGTCAAGGTCCGGGCCAACCTATCGGACCCGTTCGGTGGCTACGACATCAAGCAGGTCAAGATCACCCTCAGGGACCCGGTGAACGCCATCGTGCTGAACAACGTGACCGTGACGAAAATCGCGGGGACCCCGATAGGCTTCTACGCAGTGTACGAATATCAGTGGAACTTCTCCGCGGCCGTGGAGGGCAAGTACAATGTCACCGTTTGGGCGGTCGACAACAACGGTTACAATTACTATTACCACAGGGCGCAGTACAATTACGGCGGCTACTGGAAGGTCGGCTACAACGACTTCTGGATAGGCGGGCTGCCTGCCAATTACCATGTGACGGTCGTCGATTCCAAAGGGGTCCCCCTTGCCGGGGCCCTCGTGTCGGCCGACAAGGGCGGCCGGCTCACAACGAACATAACGGGCGCGGACGGTATGGCCGGCATGGCCGTCTTCCCCACCAACTACATCTTCAGGGTCTACTGGCAGGACGTCGAGGTCATATCCCAGAATGTCCTTGTCGTCGACAAAGGGAACGTCACCCTGACCGTGAACGTGTTCTACCCGAGGATGATAGTCGTCGATGCGAACGGCGACCCCCTGAAGGGCGCCTCGGTCTTCGAGATCCACCCGAACGGGACGGTCTTCCTGACGCCATGGATAACGGACGTGAACGGGAGCTTCACCATCGATCAGGCACCGGGCGGCACCTTCGAGTTCGTTGTCAAGTGGCGCGACGTCGATGTCGCCGACGCCCTGGTGGACGTCGTGGCCAACGAGAACTACACGATATCGGCCAAGGTCTACACCCTCAAGGTCACGGTCGTGGATTCCCACGGCAATGCCCTCGGCGGGGCCCAGGTGGTCATCACCGAGGTCAACACGCGCATAGTGTTCGACTCCAAGCTCACTGACCTCCAGGGCAAAATGGCGACCCAGCAGCCGAACGGGACCTATGACATCAATGTCTACTGGGCAGAGACCGATGTCGGCGGCAGGACCGCCTACCAGCTGACCGCGAACGCGGACATAGTCATCAGCTGCGACGTGTTCTACGTCACGATAAAGACGGTCGACAGCAAGGGGACGGCGGTCACGGACACGCAGGTGCTGGTCCTGTCCAACACGACCGGCAGCCTCATCGACTCCGGCAGGACCGACGACAAGGGCCTCGCGACCCTACGATTGCCCATGGGAAGCCACAGGTACCTGGCCTTCTGGAAGGACATCCAGGTCGCCAATGGCACGGGCCTGACTGTGACGGGCGACATACCGGACACCTCGCCGTACATCATAACGGTCCAGGTCTTCTACGCGGCCATCAAGGTCGTAGATTCAAGGGGCTATCCGCTGCCCCAGGCCCAGGTGACCGTGACATCACAGACCGGAGGCGTCTTCGACTTCCAACAGACCGATGCGAGCGGGCTCGTCACGGTACGGGTCCCCGTAGGGATCCACATAATACTTGTTCAGTGGAAGGGCGTTGACGTGGCCCGGGTCACGAGCTTCGCGGTCACCAAGGACATACCCGCAAGCGCGCCCTACATTGTCAGCGCCACGGTCTACTACCTGACGGTCGTTATCCAGGACTCCAAGGACATCGGGGTCCCGAACGCCGCCGTGAACATATTCCACCAGAACGGCGAGGTCGCCGATGCCGGGCTGACAGGCGTCACGGGGAACGTGACCATCAGGCTCCCGCGGTCCGTCTACGACCTCAAGGTCTCCTGGAAGGACATCGAGGTCGGCTCGCTCGACGACCACGCGCTGAACGGTGACGAACTGATCACGATCGACGTGGCGGTCTACTACGTGACCTTCAAGGTCATCGACTCGAAGGACATACCCGTCGATCTGGTCCACGTGATCGTCTACTACCCCTCCGGGGCCGTCTTCGACTCAGGCATAACGGACGGGGCCGGCGAGGTCCGCATGAGGCTGGCCAAGGCGATCTTCGATGTCCGGGCGACATGGAAGGACGTGGAGGTCGGGTACCTCAACGATACCAACGTCACGGGCGACGCCACAACCACAATGAAGGTCGCCATCTACTATGTGACCTACAGCGCGGTGGACTCGCGCAACGCGCCGGTCGAGAAGGCCCACATCACGGCATATTACCTGTCCGGCTCCGTCATGGACTCGGGCACCACGGAGGAGGCCGGCGTGGTCGTCATGAGGCTCCCCGGCACCATGGTCAACGTGACCGTAATGTGGAAAGGCACGCTGGTCTACGGGCCCGTCCAGGAGACGATCAATGTGACGGGCACCAAGGTCCTGAACCTGAAGGTCTACTACCTGACGGTCCAGGTCAAGGGCGTTGGCGGCGAGAAGGTGCCCAAGGCCGTTGTGACGGTTACCACGCTGAACGGGGCCACCTTCGATGCTGGCAAGACCGACAAGACCGGCACGGTCGTGTTCCGGGTGCCCATCGGGACATACAATGTAACGATACGGTTCACGACGACCTACTACATGTCGCCGGTGGACGAGAAGGAGCAGAAGCAGGTCACAATGAGCGGCGACCAGCTATTGGTCTTCAAGCTGAAGACCTACCCGCAGCCAATGTACACGACGGTGGCCTTCGGTCTCGGGATGCTGATAGTTGTACTGTTCGTGGTCATCCTGCTGATATACCTACTGCTCACCAAGAAGCTCAGGCAGACCCTAGAGATCGAACGTATTCGGAGGGAGGAGGAAGAGGCAGCCACTACGAAGTTCGCCGAGAAAGAGAAGGATGTGGCGGCCCCCAAGCCGCACGAGACGAAGAAGGCCGAGCATCCGCCGAAGGAAACACCGAAGGAGGCCCCTAAAGAGGCGCCGAAGGACATGCCGAAGGTGCCCCCAAAAGAGCTCCCGAAGGAGATGCCAAAGGAGCCACCGAAGGACCTCCCGAAGGAGACGCCTCAGGAACCTCCGAAGGCTGACGCGAAATCCCAAGAGGACATCGATGCGCAGATCGACGGCATGCTAGATGGCCTCGACAAGAAGACCTAGTGATCCTATCAAGACCAGGGTTGGCAGGGGCCGCGAAGGCCCCTGCCTTTAAACCATTTTTTTTCAAACCTCGGCCCTAGCATAGTCAACGAGCATCTCCCCGGCGAGATGCTTCGGGTCCGTGACTATGAGGCTCCCGGCCGCCCTCTTCGCTATCTGCGTGGCGGCCTCGACGTAGATGTCCGCTTCGGGCTCCAGCAAAAGGACTATGACGCGCTGGTCACGGACCCGGGCCAGCTGGCCCGCCTGTTCAAGGGCATACTCGAGGCTGAGCTTCCGGTCGCCGGCCTTGGATTTACCTTCCTTGGTCGTGTAGGCCTCGGGCAGACCGTCGGTGATGAGGTAGACGAGCTTCTTGTCGGCGCGACTGGCCCCCGCCAGCTGCCTTGCGACCTTCAGGGCCGCGCCGGTGTTCGTGAAACCCGAAGGGGTCGACGCCCAGAGCTCGTTGAGGTCCGTGACGTTCACGACCGTGTCGAAGGTCGCAAGGTCCACGATGTTCCTTGGATTGGCACGCTTGGCGGCCTTGTAGAGGGCCAGCACCGCCTTTTTAGCGGCCAGCAGCCGGTTGTTCTCCTCCATGCTGCTCGACTTGTCGAACATGAGTATCACGTGGCTGCGTTCGGACGACACCTCGTGGTTGATTATGAGGTCCTCGTCCTCCATGTGCCTGTGGTGCGGGTGCATGGTCCTCGCGCTCACGATGCTCTCTATGATGTCCATGCGCGAGATCTCGTGCACGGTCCGCATGCGTGTCTTCTCGTATGTCCCCTGGAGGGCCTCGGACTGGCCGGTCCTGGCCTGGAGCCTCGACGGCAGGGCCTCCATCTCCTGGGCGTAGACGAGCTCCGCGAAGCGGTCTATCATCCTCGATGTGTAGGCAGGGCCCTCGGGGCCCTCACGGAGGTAGCCCATGCGCTTGAAGTACTCCATGACCTCCTTCTCGACGGCCTTGCGCGGGGCCTCGGTTGCCTCCTCCTCTAGCTTGGCCAGCTCCTTCTCGCGGGCCTTGGCAAGCTCCTCGAGCCTGCGCTCCAGCTCCCGCTGGGACTCGCGCTCCTCGTCGGTGAGCTTCCGGAGACGCTCCTCCAGCCGCCTCTTCTTGGCGGTCTGGCCCTCCTTCAGCCCGTGGCGCTTCTCGCGGATGTACTCCTCGAAGGCCTCCACGGCGGCCTGCATGTACCTGTCCTCGTCGCCGTAAAGGCTCACGCGGGCCTCGCCTTCGTCCCCCGCGTTCCTCGCCCTTATGCGCTCGTCCACCTCGCGCTTCAGGGCCGGGCTCGAGAACAGGGCCTCGCCGAACTCGCTCTCGTAGCCTATGCCCTTCAGCAGCAGCCGTTTGCGGCCGGCCCTGGCCGTTGCCAGGGGCGCGGGTCTATTACCGGTGATCCAACGCCAGAAGCGGGCCAGCGCCGAGCGGAAGCGGTACCAAAGCTTCCTCAGCCAGATGACGAAGCGCTGCCACGCGGTGGGCTCCGGGCCCTCGACAACCAGCGACACCAGCTCGTCCTCCATGATGGCGTCGTCGATGGTGACCGTGGATTCCGCGGCCTTGAAGTCCCGGACCGTCCTCTCGCGCTCCTCGCTGCGCTTTACGCTGGCCTTTTGCCAGCGCTGGCGGAGGGTCTCGACCTCCTTGCGCGTCCCCTCCTCGGCCTTGGCCCTGGAGCTTTCCATCTGCGCATCGCTGCGCTGCCGCATCCGCTGGATCGCCCGGGCGATGCCGCCGTCCCCCTTGGACAGCTCGCGGACGCCCTGCTCGAGGCCCGCCTTGACGCCGCCCTCGGTCATGCGCTTGACGAGCTCGCGGCGCTCCCACTCGGTGAGCTCGATGCGCTCGTCGCGGACCTTAAGGCAGCTCGGGATGCTCAGGGGCTTGACCTCCTAACGGACCGGCCTTGCCGGGGACCTACTTCAGGTCCCCGAAGACGTCGGCCTTCTTCAGCAGCTTGAACACGCGCTTGGCGACGGCATCGTCGGCCAGGCCGCCCTTGTACCTCTCGCGCTTGCCCACATGGTCGACGAACCTGAGCCAGTCCTTGCCGCCCTGCTTGTCGTTCGACACGTCCTGGCCGTCGGCCATGACGCGGGCCGACAGGTCCTTGTTGCCCTTGAGGTCCTCGTCGAAGAAGCGGCACCAGTAGGCGTCGGCAGCGGCCTTCATGCCCTCGTTGAAGCGGTCCTTCAGGAAGGTCTCCACGGCCTCCTTGTCCCGGCTGTAGGAGTCCCCGCCGCGGGCCCTTATATGACTCAGCATGGCCTCGGTGAGGCCGTACCTGAAGTCCTTGATGTCGACCGCGGACCGGCCCTGGATCTGGGCGTGGGCCACGGCCCTCGTGACTATGTCTATGAGCGTGCGATTGCTGCCAACCTCGGAGAGCTCGTAGAGCTCGCCCGTTGCCTGGCGCCAGTTTTCGATTATGAGCACCCCGGCGTCGAAGAGCGTGTCCGGATAGAGGACCGTGGTCATGGCCTTGGCGGAGGCCATCTCAGTTATGAGCCGGTTCCGGGCGTGGGACTTGCTGAACCCGACGTAGACGTTGGCCAGCCGGTCGTTGAGCGGGTCGTTGATGTTGTCCAGGTCCGTTATGTTCGATGTCGTCAGCGAGATGAAGGATGCCGGGAAGGTCTCCCTGGACTTGGCGGGCGACACGATGGACTCCTGCAGGGCCTGCAGCAGGACGTTCTGCGTCCCCAGCGGGAGCTTGCCGACCTCGTCGACTATCAGTATGCCGCGGTTGGCCTGGAGAAGCTTGCCGGGCTCGAGGACCAGCGGGCTCATGGGGTCGCCGATCTCCTCGAGCTTGCGTATGTTGATGGTCCCCGTCAGGTTGTCCGGGAAGACCTCGGCGCTCCCCTGGACACGGGCGAAGCCGTGGCCCTCGCGTATGCGGCTGCGCCTTGTGACGACGTTCTTGGGGTCAACGGCCCTCGGGTCGAAGTCCTCGACCCCGCCCCCGAACTTGGTCTTGCAGAAGGGGCAGCACGGGACGCGCTTGTAGAACGCCGGGTCGGCGACGCTGAATGGATGGTCCTGGACCGGGCACTCGTCCACGACCCAGATGTCCTTGGGCATGAGGTTCAGGACCTCCTTGGCCAGGACGGTCTTGCCGGAACCGGACGGACCGAAGAGCAGGACGTGGTTCCCGGCCAGCAGGGACGTCACAAGGGATTCGAGCACCTCGATGTCGAGTATGGCATTCGGGAACAGGGCCTGGAGCGTTGATTCGTACTCTGTTTCCTTCTCCTGGGCCTTGGCCAGCCGCGCCTTGATCTCGTTCCGTATGGTCTCGTGAGGCGTCTCGGGGCGCACCCCGCCCTCTATGAGGGTCTGCAGGGTGTCCTTTGGTTTGGACAACAGCGCGCACATGTATATCGTGCGTTGATAATAGGCTCTTAGAATAAAGGTTTTCCTAGGGCCCATGGACGAGTGGTCCTATATGGACCAAGCCCAGACCTTCATGGTCATGGGAGGCTCATGGGCACTGGTAGATTTGCTGCTCCAGGTTCGGGTTCTTCTTTGTTAGTTCCGTCCATTCGCACATGGTTGCTTCCTTCTGTAGATTGGGCTATATAAAATGATTGGTTAATGTTCTAATCTTTGATATCTATCTTTTTGTAAACGGTCGTTTACCTTCGTGGCCGTGCTAACTGTTAGCATTGTCTCCTCGTCGTTCGCAGCCTCGGTCCTCCGTTCGATGCGCCCCTTGTCCCAAGGGCCGACCGGAGGGCCCGAAGGCTTAACTATCCGAGAGATTATTCTCAATCATTGACCATCTGGTTCCGGTGGTGAACCCGGCATGACATCCGATATGAGATTCAAAATGGGAAGTCCGATCCTCGTGACCGTCATCATGGTTCTCGGCTGCCTGATGCCGTTCGCGACGTGGACCGACGCGCAGGACCTGAAGACCCTGACGGGCGGGGCCACCCAGGCGAGCCTGATATTCGATGGCGCGGGCAAGAACGTGACGCAGAGCTTTACCATACCAAAGCAGGCCATCGTGACCTCGGCAACCATGGTCATCCAGGGGGACCCCGTCCCGTCCAAGAACCCCGTCACCATACAACACGACTACAACGACACCAAAGGCAATTCGGCATATTGGGGGGCCTCCCTCGTTCAGGCCGCGGGGCTGCCCACCGGATACCAGGCCAACGATTTCCAGATGACCGAGTACCCGAACATTTCGAAGAGCGACAACATCTACAAGGACACTGACAACATTGCGAACAAGTACGCATACCACAGTTTCAAGTTCGGCCACCCAGGCCAGCAGCTCGGGACAAGGGCCTCGGGCACCATCCTCTCGATAAAGGTCGTCTGGGAGGGGGGAGGCGTTGCCACGGGCATGATCGGCAATGGCGGCGCCTACGTCTTCCTTTACAACAATTATTCCGGGCAGTGGGAGGTCGTCGGCAACTTCGCCTGCGGCGATGTCTGGTGCGAGCAAACGGTCACGTACAACTTCACGCAGTATTGCGACCGGTACCCGGACGAGAACGGTACCATCTATGTGCTGGCCACCACCCGTTCCGCGGGCGTCGGTAACAGGATCACGACGGACTTCGTCAAGATCGAGCTCTTCCAGAGGATCCCTGTATATCCCGACACCACGACCGTGGACGTGGGGGACGACGGCGACATCGAGTGGAGCGCAGGAGGGATGTGGTGGGGAAATGACACCCTGTACGGGAAGGTGCTGGTGGACGAGCTGAACGAGAGGATCTCGGCCGCAGGACAGGGGCAGGGGGACGCGGTCATACCGATCTCCGTCACCTCGAAGTCCGCGTGCATGATCACGTTGTCCAACATCCTGATCCAGTTCTCGCCGGACGACCCTCCGTACCTCAAGATACACATACCGTCCAACTGGAGCCTCAAGGAGGACACGGACGCCCCGAACCTGATAGACCTATACGATTACTTCGCCGACGACCGCGATGCCACATTGACCTTTGCCATCGTGAACAAGAGCTCACCGAACCTGCTTGATGCCACCATAGGCAACACTGGCAAGATGTCATTCACGACACCAACTGAGAACTGGTGGGGCGTGGCCTCGTTCGTGGTCCAGGCCACGGACACAAGAGGGTTCCACGTCGACAGCAACCAGTTCAACGTCACAGTGACCAGCGTCAACGACCCGCCGGTGTTCGATCCCGTCCCAGTGCAGCACATGAAGGAGGGGACGCCCTACCACTTCTTCATCCATGCCACGGATGTGGACATGGCGCTGGACCCCAAGGAGAGGATTAGGTATTCGACCAGTGAGAGCAACAGACTGGTTACCGCCAACGCGTTAACCGGGGAGGTCACCGTGCTCAATGTGACTGATGCCGGCGCCATAGGCTCGGTCATTCCGGACTGGATATTGAATTTCTCGGCCTCGGACATGTTACCGAGCGTCACCAACGTAAGTGTCAACTGCTCGATAGAGAACCTCGAGTTCCCGCCGGTCCTCGAGCACATAGGCAACAGGACGGTGATGCAGAACGAGCACATCGCCCTTCAGCTCAAGGCTACGGACTGGGACACTAAGGACGAGCTCACCTTCTCTTCCGAGGGGGACCTCTTCACGGTCTCCCCCTCCGGGATTATCAACTTCACCGCACGCCAGGAGGACGTCGGGAACCACAACATGGTCCTCAAGGTCTCCGATGGCCAGCTAGAGGATGCGGAGAAGGTCCTCTTCCGCGTGGTGGACGTCAACGATGCGCCCACGCTCGAGGCCATGCCGGACCAGAAGGCTGACAACAGGCACGAGTTCGTGTACAAGGTCCCCGCAAAGGACAAGGACCTGGGCCACGACCAGAACGAGGCCCTCGCATTCTCGACGGACAGCAACATGATCAAGATAAATTCGACGACAGGCGAGATCCGGTTCTGGCCCAAGCCTGCCATGGCCGGCTCCTACACCATCAAGATAAGCGTCGTGGACAGGCTGGGACTGGAGGTGACCGGGTATCTCACTATCAATATCAGCCTCGTCAACGGGCCGCCGACGGTGTCCATCACATCCAGCAGCAAGATGCCCGTGAAGGCCGGTTCCAAGGTCACATTCACGGCCGTGGCCACGGACCCGGACAACGACAAGCTGACATACAGGTGGTACAAGGTCAGCGATCGGACGACCACCCTGGGGACGAACTCGACGCTCGCGGTCAAATCCCAGAAGTCCGGCCAGGTCATCTATGGCGTTGACGTCTCGGACGGCATCGCGATTACCAACAAGACCATCACGCTCTCCGTCAAGAAGAGCAGCGCCTTCATCCCAGGGTTCGACGCGGGCCTTGCAGTCGGAGCTGTGGCCCTGGTGGCCATGGCCCTGGTCGCGCTTCGAAGGAGAAAATAGGGTCCATGGCGACGCCGGTCCTTATCACGCTGGCCCTGACAAAGGGCGCCTTGGATAGGTTCGATGCCGGCACGACGTCGAGGACCGGGACCGGCATCACGAGGGCGCAGGTCAAGGCCATCACGGACGCCCTGAGGAAGCACGGCCTTTCCGTATGTGAGACCGAGGCCGTTCCGCTCGGTAGCACGGGCTGGAACGCGGGCCGGAAGCAGCATCACACAAAGGCTTTATTGAAGATGGCCAGGGACAGGGCCGAGAAGCTCAGCGACTGGCACGTGAAGGTCCTGCTCATCACGGACGCGGACATCTACGACAATGACACGACCTTTGTCGCAGGCCAGGCCGAGGTGAACGGCAGGGCCGCGGTCATGTCCATCGCGAGGCTGGGTGCCGCCGACGAGAAACGTTTCTTGAGGAGGGTCCTGAAGGAGGCCGTCCACGAGCTCGGGCACACTTTGGGCCTGGGCCACTGCGACGATCACGATTGCGTGATGTTCCCTTCCAGGGTCCTGGCGGACTCGGACATCAAGGACCACGAGCTCTGCCAGAGATGCAGGACCAAGGCTGGACGGGCCCTGGCCCCGGACCGTCAGACAATTATTCCCAAAGGACGATAGGGTGGAACGAGACCATGGCGAAGGACAAGGGAAAGAGCCCGGCCATAGCGACCCTGGCCACACCGCTCGGCCACATAATCGTGGCCGTCGGCCCGAAGGGCGTATCCAGAGTTACCTCGGGCCATGTCAAGCACGCCAAGGGGCGGTCAGGCGGAGCGGACCCCCGTGAGGCCCGGACCTTGGCAAAGGCCACCAAGGAGCTCAGGGACTATTTCCTCGGGAAGAGGAAACGATTCACGGTCGGCGTCGACCTTTCGCGGGGGACGCGGTTCCAGCAGAAGGTGTGGAAGGAATTGCAGAGGATCCCCTTCGGCACGGTCGTTTCCTACGGCGACATCGCGCGGAGGATCGGCATGCCCGGCTGCGCCAGGGCCGTTGGCCAGGCCGTCGGTGCGAACCCCGTCGGGATAATCGTGCCGTGCCACAGGGTCATCGCGGCCGACGGGAAGATCGGCGGTTGGTCCGGCGGCGGCGGCATAAAAGGTAAGAAGGCCCTGCTCAAGCTGGAAGGGGTTGACCTTTAAGGAACAGGAAGAGGGCCTAGGCCTTTTTCCTCTTCTTCAGCAGCTGGTCCACGAAGTACGCTATACGCTTGCCCTTGACCTCTTGCGCCTCGTAATGGACCCGGACGATGGGCTGTTTTATCTTGATGACCCGCGTCAGGTCTATTGGCGTGCCCATCAGGATCGCATCGACCCTGTCGCCGATGGCCGCCACGACCTTCTCGATCTCCTTCATCTGTTGCTCCCCATAGCCCATGGTCGGCAGGACATTGGCTAGGTGCTTGAACCGGTCGAAGGTCCGCTTGAGGTTCCCGATGGCGTAGGGCCTCGGGTCGAATATCTTCCTCGCGCCGTACTTCCTCGCAGCGACGTAGCCTGCGGCGTAGGGCTGCTCCCCGTGCGTGACCGTGGGCCCGTCCTCGAGGACGAGGACCGTCTTACCCTTGACGAGCTCCGGATGGTCAACGATGGGGGGCGACTTGCAATGGATGATGGCCGCGCGCCGGTTGACCTTCCGTATGTTCTCCTCGACCTTCTTGACGTCCGAGGGCTTGGCGGAGTCCACCTTGTTGATGATGACGACGTCGGCGATCCTGAGGTTCACGGCGCCCGGGTGGTAGACGAGCTCCTCGCCGGGCCTGAAGGCCTGGACAACGCAGAATGTCAGGTCGGGCCTGTAGAACGATGAATCGTTGTTCCCGCCGTCCCACAGGACCACGTCTGCCTCCTTCTCGGCCCGTCTCAGTATGGCCTCGTAGTCCACGCCGGCATACACGACGTTCCCGGCGTCTATGTGGGGCTCGTACTCCTCGCGCTCCTCGAGGGTCGTCTTGAACCTGGCCAGGTCCCTATAGGTCGCGAACCTCTCGACCTTCTGCTTCGCTAGGTCGCCGTAGGGCATGGGGTGCCTGACTGCCACGACCTTCTTGCCGTGCCTCTTGAGGGCTCTCACAACGGAACGCGAGATGGTGGATTTGCCGGCCCCGGTCCTCGAGGCCACGACGGCTATGACCGGCCTGGTCGAATCGATCATCGTGTGGCCGGGGGCCATGATCCTGAAATCCGCGCCCGCGGACGCGCACCGGATCTCCAGGGACCGGACCTTCTCGGGCGGCAGGTCGCTGTAGGAAAGGACGCAGATGTCGGCCTTGTAATGCGCAATGACCTCTTCCAGGAGGTCCTCAGGCCAGATTGGGATGCCATTGGGGTACCTCCGGCCTGCGAGGGACGGCGGGTACTTCCTGTCCTTGAACCCGTTAGGTCCTATGTCGTCCTTGCTCCAGGCCATGTTCTGCCCCATGGCCTGCGTGAACGCTACGACCTCTACCCTCGGGTCCTTCTTGAACACGACGTTGAAGTCGTGGAAGTCCCTGCCTGCGGCCCCAATAATCACAACTCGCGTCCTGTTCACCATGACCATCACCCCTGGATTGTTCTATTCGGCACTCCCGGGCCCCGCGTGGGGGCGTGACGGCCGAGAGAAAATCCTACTAATATATATACTGTCCGTTTTTTTAACGAACTTTTAAGAGCATAGAACTATTCTTCCAATGTGAATACGAATTGAACAAGCGTCCCGATATTTTTATTACAGTATGATGACTTGATACCTCAGGTCCGAACCGGGGACCTCTTGTTGGGAAAGGGATTGTCCGCATGGAACCGAACCATGTCACGGCCATCATAGGCGTCATCCTGCTCACCGTCGCAGGCATTGGCGGCGCGACCATCGTGGAGAAGCCCGCCGCAACGAACGTGACCACGCACAAGTACCACCTAACCTGGCAGATGGCGGGCGGCGCCCAGACCATGTCGACCACCGTCACGGACGGGGCCACGCAGCAGATCACGCTTACGGTCCAGGACGCCAACGTGACCGTGGTCGCCCTTGCCGCTACATGGGTCGACAATCCGCCGTCTCGTTTAGCCTCGGCCGCCACGGTGTCGATCTCGCTCGCAGACCCCAACGGCACCCAGGCGGGCACCGGGCAGGGGACCGACGGTGGGACGGGCATAGGCATCGACGCGGGCGTGCAGAACGAGGTCCCGAAGGAGGCCAACATCACGGCCGGAAGCTTGGCCGAGGCCTGGGACAAGGTCCTCGTGAATTACCCGCCCGCGGCCAAGGGCACAGGCCCCTGGAAGATCACGATCAGCAGCACACGCGGGGGCTTCCACCCGCTGCGCAACGGCAGTGTGACCGTCGGCATCGTGCTTGAGTACGTCACATACAAGGCCGACCTCAAGGAGGCGGTCAAGGGATGACCGCCGCACCGGCGCCCGCTCAGCCGAGCCTTCTCGAGGCCTGCAAGAAGAGGTTCTTCATCACAAAGAGCGTGGCCGACGTCGAGGACGATCTTACTTCCAAGCAGCACCTCAAGCGTGTCCTAGGGCCACTGGATGTAACGACCATAGGCATCGGGGCCATCATAGGCGCGGGCATTTTCGTGTTGTCCGGTGTTGCTGCCAGGGACTATGCGGGCCCGGCGATCATTGTGAGCTTCATAATCACGGCCATAGCCTGCGCCATAGTCGCCATGTGCTATGCCGAGCTGTCCTCCATGATACCCGTTGCCGGCAGCGCCTACTCCTATTCATATTCGACCATGGGCGAGCTGGTCGCCTGGATGATAGGCTGGGACCTGATACTGGAATATTCCGTCGGGGCCATCGCGGTCGCCGTGGGCTGGTCCGGCTACATAAACGGGCTGGTCGAGAGCACCACGGGCTCCCCGTTGCCCGTGGCCATCAGCGCGGCCCCGGGCTCGGTCCCCGGTGCCATCATCAACCTGCCGGCCATATTCATAGTGCTGATCCTCACGGCCGTCCTGTGCTTCGGCGTCAAGGAGTCCGTGACCTTCAACAAGATCATAGTCATCGTCAAGATCGCCATAGTGATCATTTTCATAATCATCGGCATGGCATTCATCCATCCCGAGAACTACAAGCCGTTCATGCCCTTCGGGTTCAGTGGCGTCATGGCCGGCGCCGCCATCGTGTTCTTCGCCTACATCGGGTTCGATGCCGTGTCCACGGTGGCCGAGGAGGCCAAGGACCCGCAGAGGACCATGCCGATAGGCATAATCGCGTCCCTGATCGTGTGCACCATACTTTACATCCTCGTGGCCGCGGTCCTCACGGGCATGGTCCCGATAAACATGATCGATGTCAACGAGCCGCTGGCCGGGGCCTTCGCCCACTACGGGATGCGCTGGGCCGTGGCCCTGGTGGCCGTGGGGGCCATCGCGGGCATCACAAGCGTCCTGCTCGTATCGCTGCTGGCCCAGCCCAGGGTCTTCTTCGCACTGGCCAGGGACGGCCTGCTGCCCAAGAAGTTCGCCCAGGTCCATCCCAAGTACAACACGCCGTGGTTCTCGACGCTCATCATGGGCATCATAATAGCCGTCTTCGCGGGCATCACGCCCATCACGATGGCGGCCCAGCTCACGAACATAGGGACGCTCTTCGCCTTCGTGCTGGTCTGCATAGGTGTCGTGATATTGAGGAAGAAGCAGCCGAACCGGAAGCGGGTATTCAAGGCGCCCCTCTCCGGCTGGCCCTGGCCCGTCCTGCCGATCGCTGGCATCGCATTCTGCCTGGCCCTGATGGCGTCCCTGCCGGCGCTGACATGGGTCCGGTTCATAGGCTGGATGGGGGCCGGGCTGCTCATCTATTCCTTCTATGGGTATAATCACTCCGTCGTGGCCAAGAAGATGGCGGAAGAGAACGGCAAGCCCGCAGAGACCAAGGCGGAGGTCGTTCCCGAGGCCAAGGTCGAGGTCGTCGAGGAGAAGAAGGGCAACGGCAAGGAGAAGGCCCCGACCTGAGGGCCCCCGAACGGTTTTTATATTTGGACCTCCTGAGACATTTCCCCACTTCGGGACGAACCCGACCGGGTATTGGATTAAGGTGCTGAGATGCGACGGAAGACCGTTGTCATAGCCATCGGCGGCAACGCCATCCTCAGGCGGGACGGGAAGGGCACCGCCGAGGAGCAGTTCGAGATGGTCAACGAGACCTGCCACCAGATCGTTGACATGATCCAGCTCGGCTACAAGGTCGTCCTCACGCACGGCAACGGGCCCCAGGTCGGCAACATACTTTTACAGAACGACGCGGGCACGAGGAAGGGCATACCGGCCATGCCGCTGGACGTCTGCGTCTCAGAGTCCCAGGGCCTGATCGGATACATCCTCCAGCAGACCCTCGAGAACCAGCTGAGGAAGAGGGGAAAGCAGACGCAGGTCGTGTCGCTCGTGACACAGGTCCTGGTCCACAAGCGGGACAAGGCATTCGAGAGGCCGACCAAGCCCATCGGGCCGTTCTACACGAAGAAGCAGTCCGATAGTCTCAGGCGCAGGCTCGGCTGGACCATGGTCGAGGACGCGGGCCGGGGACACCGGCGCGTCGTGCCGTCGCCCATGCCGCAGCGGGTCATCGAGCGTAGGGCCGTCAAGAAGCTCATCCGCCAGGGCGCCGTGGTCATCTCGTGCGGCGGCGGCGGGGTCCCGGTGGTCCTCGAGCGGAACCGGCTCAGGGGCATAGACGCCGTCATAGACAAGGACCTGGCCTCGGCCGTGCTGGCGGGGAACATCGACGCCCAGATGCTGATCATACTCACCGACGTCGAGAAGGTCTGCATCAACTACGGCAAGAAGAACCAGAGCAATGTCGATGTAATGACCATGGAAGAGGCCCAGCGCTACCTGGACCAGGGCCACTTCCCGCCCGGCAGCATGGGCCCCAAGGTCCAGGCGGCCATAACCTACTTGACCAAGGAGCGCCGGGGCCAGGTCATAATCACATCCACGGGTTCCCTTCTCAAGGCCCTGGAGGGCAAGACCGGCACCCGCATAATAAGGACCGACGCTGATCGGCACAGGGTCAAGCCCGAGAAGGTCGACGAGACCCGGTTCAAACGGGCCCTGAACATCTGATTTGGTATATTCTAGAGCGTTTGGTAATTCTCAAACATCTTTGGGACGTTCAAATAGTCCGGGCGCCGAATGGGATACCATCACGACCAAGGATGTGAACCCATGAACACCAAGAGATACAGTGTCCCGTTCGCCGTGGCGGCCGTATTCGCCATGGTCATTGTGAGCCTCTCCCCCTTGGCGTCAGTGTCGGCCCAGTCCTCCGGCGTCCGGCTCGACACGATGTACGCCCGGGCCGACATACGAAACTCTTACGCCATCACGAACGTGTGGGCGACCTTCGTCAACCCGTCCAGCACGGCCATCGAGGAGACCTTCAGTTTCATGATACCCGAGAACGCCTTCATATCGAACTTCTCGCTGACGATGAAGGGCCACACATTCTATGCCACGGTCCTGAAGGCCAAGGATGCGGCGCAGCAGTACGCAAAGGCCAAGGCGGCCGGGAACAACGCGGGCCTGCTCGCGACCCAGGGCCGCTCGACCTTCACCTACAGCATCAACATCGCTGCCAACAGCAACCTGACGGTCAGCCTCAGGTACGAGGAGTTCATAGCCCGAACCCCCGAGGGCTTCAAGTACAGCTTCCCGCTGAGCTCCTTCAAGGGCTGGACCATCGGGACCGCCAAGGTCCT